>TARA_R110001599_G_scaffold51319_4_pt1 | contig 32907 bp, 31 predicted proteins | sample TARA_R110001599 | Tara Oceans TARA_R110001599 (sample SAMEA4398360) | marine metagenome | biome: Polar Biome; feature: [MES] marine water layer (ENVO:01000295) within the mesopelagic zone...; material: water (ENVO:00002006), including particulate matter (ENVO:01000060) such as......
CTGTTCTTTAACTACTCCACTTACCCACCCTACCAGCATTACGGCGTAGTAGACCGCAATAATAAACTGGTGCATTACACGCCGGTTCCGCTGCCGGGACCTCGACTACCCCACGATATGGCATTCTCAGAAAACTATTCCATACTTGCCGATTTGCCGATGTTCTGGGATCCAGAACTCTTAAAAAGTGGGCGCTATCACGCAGGCTACCACCCGGATATCCCAACACGATTTGCCATATTGCCACGCTATGGCAACAGCGAGGATATACAGTGGTTCGAAGCCTCAGCCACGTTTGTACTGCACTGGATGAATGCCTATGAGGAAGGTGACGAAATCGTCTTAGATGGCTATTTTCAAGATAATCCCGACCCTGAACCACTACCAGGCCTACCCCGTGCTGCGGGTAAGATGATGGCGAATATCGACATTCATTCCTTTCAGTCAAAATTGCATCGCTGGCGTTTTAACTTAAAAACGGGGGCGGTGAATGAGCAGCGCTTAGATGACCGCGCACTTGAGTTTGGCACCATCAATCAGCAATACGCGGGTCGCAAACACCGCTACATATACTCAGTATGGGGCGAACCTAATTGGTTTTTGTTCTCCGGCATGGTCAAGCACGACTTAGACACAGGTGAATCGTGGAGCCTGGCCTTTGGTGAGCAGCGCTTTGGCAGCGAAGCACCCTTTGCCCCGCGTATTAACGCCAAGGATGAGGACGACGGCTACTTGGTTAGCTTTATTACTGACATGAAAGAAAATCGCTCTGAGTGTGCACTCATTGACGCCAAGGACATTGAAGCGGGGCCCGTTTGCCGCATCATACTCCCACATCGAATTTGTAGTGGCACGCATGCCACGTGGGCAAGTGGCGAAAGTATTCGCCGCTATCAAAAATAAAATTCCAATTGAGATTAAAAAGGAATACCCATGCCCAGCGCCATGATAGTCGATGCCGTCAGAATTCCCCGCGCCAGTATCCGCGGCGAAGCGGCATACGCCGCACTCAAGCCCGTTGACCTACTGCGGCCGTTATTCACAGCCATTGCCGAGCGCAACCAGCTCGACAGTGCCGCGGTTGAAGATGTTCTGCTGGGTTGCTCTACCCAAACCGGCGACCAAGGTGCCAATATCGCCAAAATTGCTACACTCTACGCGGGATGGTCAGACCGCGTTTCTGGCGTGACTTTAAATCGCTTTTGTTGCTCTGGTCTAGATGCCATCAATCTCGCTGCGAGTAAAATCATGTCTGGTATGGAATCGGTATTAATTGCTGGCGGAGTCGAACAACTCAGTGCCGTGCCCATGTTTTCTGATCGAGGCCCTTGGTATAGCGACCCGAAGGTAATGAAAGCAACACGTTTTATGCACATGGGTTTGTCCGCCGATTTAATTGCAAGCCAGCAGGACTTTAGCCGCGAACAGCTCGACGCCTGCGCGCTGCAATCTCATCAGCGCGCTGCTAGTGCCGCAGACAACGCTTACTTTGCACGTTCGCTAATTCCAATATGCGATCAGAATGGTCAGCCATTATTAGCCCGCGACAATGCCCTGCGCCCACAATTAAACCGCGATAAGTTAGCGGCACTGCCCTCTAGCTTCGCCGACTTTGTCGAACAGGGTCAGCGTCTTGTCAATCAGGTTTACCCCGCAAGCCTTCTTACCCCGCTGCACACCGCGGGCAATTCTCCCGCACTGGTTGATGGTGCTTCACTACTTTTACTGGCCAGCGAGGGCGCTTGCAAGCGCCTGTCTCTGACGCCCCGTGCGCGTATCACTCATTATGCCAATGGCAGCGACGAACCGGTCAGAATGCTCACCGGGCATTTACGGGCTACCGAAAAACTCTTCGCGGCTACCGGATTAAACGCGGCCGATATTGACCTCTGGGAAGTAAATGAATCTTTCGCAGCCAGCGTTTTGTACTTTCAAAAACATTTTAATATTGCCAGTGAGAAGTTAAATATTAATGGTGGCGCTATTGCCCTTGGCCACCCGCTGGGTGCGACAGGCGGCAACCTGATGGGAACACTGCTCGATGAAATGGAAAGGCAAGACTTGCAGCGGGGCATCGTCAGTATCTGTGGCGGCGCCGGTGTCGGTGTTAGCACACTGATTGAACGTTTATAACGCCGAAGACCGCGCCGAATTAGATAAATAACTAGGACACGCCATGAACGCACAAAAAATTTATATTCTAGGTGGGTATCAAAGCGATTTTGCCCAAAATATTATTCGCGCGAATCAGGCTGTTTCTGACTTATTTGTTGATACGGTGCGCTCAGGTCTTGCGGCGTGCAAACTCGACGCCGCTGAGATAGAGGTCGGCCACGTTGGCAATTTTGTGTCATCACTTTTTTCCGGCCAAGCTCACCTCGGAGGTTTTTTCGGTCACGTCGACCCGGCTATGCATTATATGCCCGCTTCCGCGCATGAAGCAGCGTGCGCCTCCGGTTCGATGGCGATCCTTGCCGCCATGGCGGATCTTGAGGCTGGCCGTTACGAGACAGCGTGCGTGCTCGGCATTGAAATCATGCGTAACGTCAGTGGCGACCAAGCCGCCGCCAATTTACGCCCCGCAGCGTGGGCCAGCCAAGAGTGGACCGAAACAGATTTTGTCTGGCCATGCGCGTTCAATAATATGCTCTCGTTGTATGAAGAGCGTTATTCGTTAAACAAAGATTACCTCTACGCTATTTCGAAACAAAACTTTGCCAGCGCGCGCCTCAACCCCAATGCCCAGACCCGGCAATGGCAATTCAACGAAGACAGTTTCAGCAATAATGAGAGCGCCAACCCAATTGTCAGCGGCAATATTCGCAAACAAGATTGCGGCCAAATCACCGACGGTGCCGCCGTGGTTTTCTTGGCAACGGAGCGCAAGGCAGCCCAATACGCGGCCCGACATAACATTGCATTAAGCGCTATCCCGACGATCAACGGCTGGGGCCATGTCAACGCGCCAATCTCATTCAAGGAAAAATTACGCCTGAGCGAGCCCGAAGGATTTCTTTTCCCCCATATAAACGCATTATTCCAACAGACATTAAAACGCGCAGGCATGAATAGCCTCAGCAGCATTGACGGGTTAGAGGTCCATGACTGCTTCAATATTACAGAATATATGATTCTTGATCACAGCGGTCTCTACCCACCCGGCGACGCATGGAAAGCCATTGAAAATGGCGATATAAGCCGCAATGGAAAATTGCCCGTAAATATAAGCGGTGGTCTCATGGGCCTAGGACACCCCGTGGGTGCTACCGGTGTAAGAATGCTACTCGACAGCTACAAGCAAATTTCAGGTAGCGCCGGCGATTACCAGATCGACAAGGCACAAAATGTAATGACGTTTAATTTAGGCGGTAGCGCAACCACCTGCGCGAGCTTTATTGTTGGCAAGGCGCACACCTAGGGCTCGCAACGGCGCAGGTATTGAGAATCTTCTCAGCGACCTAGCGTCAATACCAGTCAAGCATTCGCGACCATACTTCCAGCATTATCCTGTAATCGTCGTGGTGGCTTAGCCCACTTTCCCCACGCTTTCTCGTGAAAGTAAAACACGACAGTATTCACTGCGGGTTCTATTAGCGCCAATGCGCCCCCCATCACCGCACTTCCGGTAAGCAGGTAGGCCACCGAAAATGCAACGCTAAAATGCATCATGGCAAAACTCATTGTCTTTCTCATTGTGGCCTCCAAAGCTCCCAAGTTAGTCGATACTGGCTCCCGAAACGTTTCATTCACTGGCGACTAACGATAAGCAGCCATTAAACGCGATAATTTTCCGGAACACGCCAATAATAGCCCCGCCCAACTAATACTCAAAAACAATTAAATCCATTATATTGATTAATAATAACTATAATCAATCCGGCACCAGCGTTACGCACGCTATCGCACCAAACTTAAACAATGCTTGCAATTTCGCACCAATTAATTACCTCGCAACGCTCTGCTCTCGTCGCATTGCTGCACATCACCCCATTTCCGCGAATTAGAATTTACGTTTTTCCCGAAATAAATGGCATAGCTGTTGCTACCCCTTAATTCACGGGTTGCGCCGATTCAGTGCGCTACCACCATAGAAGCAAAGGTAGCCAATGAAAAAAATGCACCGCGTTTTTGCATTATTCATCTTAGTATTCTCCTCATCGGCGTTTGCGGATGAGCCAAGTCCCGCTACTGATATGGTCTGGCTAGTCACCGCGAGCGCCTTGGTATTCTTGATGCAAGCCGGATTCGCTCTCCTTGAATGCGGCATGTCACGAAGTAAAAACGCCCTGAATGTTGTGATGAAAAATTACATGGATGTCTGCCTTGGCACCATCGTATTTTGGGCGCTGGGCTATGGCTTGATGTTTGGCAGCAACCCGAGCGGATTTATAGGAACCGATTTATTTTTCATTAATGACAGCGACCCAAGCACCTACGGCGTATTGCTCTTCCAAACCATGTTTGCTGCCACGGCAGTCACCATCGCCAGTGGCGCCATGGCTGAGCGCACTCGCTTTGACGGCTACTTGATTGGCGCCTTGTTTATTACTGCGGTGATCTACCCTATTTTTGGTAGCTGGGTGTGGAACGCCGACGGCTGGCTAGCGCAATTAGGCTTTATCGATTTTGCTGGGTCGACGGTTGTTCACTCAGTAGGCGCGTGGACGGCCTTGGCGGGCATTATCATACTGGGGCCTCGCCTAGGGCGATTTAACAAGCACGGCGCAGTTCGCGAGTTACGCGGCCACAATCTTAGCTATGTAGCCTTGGGCGGCTTCATTCTATGGTTTGGCTGGTTCGGTTTTAATGGTGGCTCCACGCTCAGCGCCAGTGTTGATATCGGCCTTATCAACTTAAACACTCAGTTGGCCGCCGCTGCAGGCGCCAGTGCCAGTATGCTATTGGCGGTTATTACTCGCCGACCAATACTGCTGACCGAAACGGTTAACGGCAGTATCGCCGGTCTAGTGGCGATTACCGCTGGCTGCGCGACCATGCTACCCGCCTACGCCGTACTCACCGGCGCAGTGGGTGGCGTGGTTTGTAGCCTCGGCAGTAAACTCTTATTGCGCATGCAGTTAGATGACGTAGTGGGCGCCGTATCTGCTCACGGCTTTGCTGGCGCCTGGGGAACACTCGCCGCAGGCATGTTTTACACCGGTAATCTTTTTGACACCCACCTGATCACTGTGCAATTAATTGGTATTGCCGCCTGCTTTATCTGGACATTCTGCTGCGCCTTAATCATGTATTTTGCTATTGACCTTGTGATGGGTCTACGGGCACCCAGTCAACATGAACAGCGCGGTTTGGACTTAAGTGAACACGCCGAGATTGGCTACCCGGAATTCAATTCTGGCAATGTCGCCTATACCGCTGACCGCGCAAGTAATCTAGGCCAACGCGTATGAGCAAGCGCAGTCTCAGCGATCGCCGCCGCGCCATCTATACTGGCCTACAACCCTTTTTTGACGAAGCCGGCGCCATGAAAGCGGTCACCCACTGGGAAAACCGGTACGCCGATCAACCCAGTTTGGCACTGCAGCGCTACGTTGCCGACATCTGCCAGAACAATGGCCTAAAAGACAAGCGTGCCAGCATACTGCGTAGTCTATTACATGCCATGACCCAGGAAAGCACGGAGTTACTGGCCGATCCGCGGGGACCAGATCACCATGAATCCGACCGCCCCGAGGCCGCATCGCCGAGTCAAGCCTACGCCGAATTAATGCTCGCCATGATGAATCAAATTGATGATTCCCTGCAGCATAAATTACGCATTGAGCTCTTCGCGGCGCTGCGCCAACGGCAGCTACCGTTAACGATTCTTGAAGCGTTGCAAAACTGGCTAGGCACACGCCAAACATTAAGACTAAACAATGCCCCCACCGCCCTTCTACAGAAGCTACTGAACCAGTACTATGTCTTACTCTGCGAAAACTTCGGTCCAGTGCGCGCAGACAGAATTCTGGCTCAAGGTGTTAATGAGGTGCAGCGCCAACACCCCGAACTCGACCAATTTATCAACAGCCTCCTGTAAATCGCCAATATTGCGTGGCGATCGGCGCCACACAAAATTGGAGTTTAGCTTGCAAAAATATCACTCCCCCGCCACCGCCATTTTGTCACGCCCCACTTCTTTACTGTTTTTAATTAGCTGCTTGTTCATTGCGGCGTGCAGCGAAAAGCCCAGCAGCACGGCAAGCAGCAAAACCGTGCTAACGACACCTCAACAGCAGGGCTTGGGCGCCGCAAAAAGCATGGAGCAGCAATTGCAGCAGGATCTCGACCACCGCGACCAGCAAATGCACGACGATGGGATCTGAGCATGGCGATAATTTCTTGGTTAGGCATATTCAGCGGCACACTAATCTGGTCTGGTATCAATCCCAAAGACAGTTTTACCTGGGGACTTGAAGTCGCACCCACGATTATTGCACTTGGCGTCATGGCGGCCACTCGCCGACGTTTCCCCTTAACGCCATTGCTCTACACATTAGTTTTGATTCACAGCGTAATACTCATGATTGGCGGCCACTATACCTACGCCGAAGTCCCGGCCTTTGATTGGCTCGCCGAACAGTTCCACTGGCAACGCAACCACTACGACAAACTGGGGCACTTCGCCCAAGGGTTTATCCCCGCCATGGTCTGCAGAGAATTGTTCGTCAGACACCAAGTGATTAACAATCCCAAATGGCTAAACAGCATTATTGTATTTATTTGCCTTGGCATCAGCGCATTTTACGAATTAATAGAATGGTGGGTTGCCGAACTGAGTGGCGAAGACGCGGAGGCTTTCCTCGGCACTCAGGGCTATGTTTGGGACACTCAGTCCGATATGGCGATGGCGATGATCGGCGCTATTGTTGCACTACTGTGCCTAAGCCGACTACACCAGCGCCAACTTACAGCAATGCGTCAAGCGGGCTAATTGCCCAGGGCGCATTAAACATCGCATCCAGCTCCAGATCGGGAACCTCGTCGATACTGCGATAACACCAATGAGGATCGCAGTCGCGATCAATTAATCGCGCCCGCACGCCTTCAGCGAACTCTGGGTCGCGCACCCGGTTAGCAGACAAAATTAACTCCATACGAAACACATCAAGCAAGCTCAGCTTGCGACCGGACTCCAACTGGCGAAAGATCAACTTGGCGGTACTCGCGGCGCCGCGCGCATGGCCTTGACTAGCCTTCACCAACCATGGATCAGCACCACGATACTGCCGAATAAGCTTACTGACGTCGGCAGCATTGACCCGACTGCAAATATCGTCAATCCAGCCCCGGTAATTCTTTAAAGACGCTGCACCGAGCGTAGCACCCTGCTCGGCTTCGATATCCGTTAAGCACTCAGTAAGACACTCAGCATTCCACTGCGGATCGTCACACCAATCCAGTGACAGTAATTTACGCATTACCGCAGTTTTACTGCTGTCCGTCAGACAATAGTCGGCCAAGCCCGCATACAGCCCGTCCGCCGGAGATAATCCCACGCCAGTTAAGGCGGTAAACAAGCCGCAATGGCCCGGCATTTGGCCTAAAAACCAACTTGCCCCAACATTTGGAAATAAACCGATACTGATTTCAGGCATCGCTATCTGGCTGCTATCCGTCACTATACGGTGACTTGCACCCACCATTAGCCCCAGTCCTGCGCCCATCACAATTCCAGCACCCCAACACACCACCGGTTTTGGGAATGTATGAATAAGGTAAGCCGCGGCGTATTCATGGGCAAAAAATGCCTCGGCCTCAACCGCCGCACCGCCGGGATTACCGAGCGCCGACGCGCGCATACGCAGGGCATCAGCACCCACACAAAAACCGCGGCTACCGGCACCATCAAGAAATACCGCCACCGCCTCGCTATCGTCCCGCAATTCCAGCAATAAGCGATGGAGAAGCGTAACCATTTCTAAGGTCAGGGCGTTCATTCGCGCTGGTGCGTTCAAGGTAAGTTGCGCGAGATACCCTCCCGCGGGCAAGGGATGGCGTTCTAGACATACTGCATATTCAATTTGCAAGGCTAAGTCTCCACACAAACCGTATGAATTTAATTGGAGTCGAGCGAGTTTCAATCACCAGTATCCTCCTAGAAGAAAGCGGTCTCAAGCCCCGTATTACACAGCACAAAAATCCAAATCTTACCCAGTAGGTGTAATTCCCTAGCCATTACTGCACAAGGGAGCCGCTATGACATTACACGCCATATTGACCGCAGCGTCACCGCCTGACCACAAAGCGGCCAATTGCCCACCTACGCGCATCCGTTATGCTCCACCGCGTTGAATGTTACCCCGTATCCTGGGAATAAGTGCAGAGGCTCCAAATGACTATATTTAAAGCGCCAGTTAGAGACATCGACTTCGTCCTTAATGAAGTCTTAGATTACCAGAACCACTACAAAACCATTGCCGCGGGCGCAGAAGCCACACCGGATATGGTCGAAGCCATCACCGCTGAAGCCGCAAAATTTGCAGAAGAAGTACTCGCGCCACTAAATAAAGTGGGCGACGAGGAAGGCTGCACTTGGAACGATAGCGAGGTCACAACCCCCACTGGTTTCAAAGAAGCCTACCAAATGTGGGTAGATGGCGGCTGGCAGGGTTTGTCTCACCCAACTGAATACGGCGGCCAAGGCCTGCCAATGTCACTGGGCCTGATTAAGTCAGAACTCGTTGGCACCGCGAACTGGTCCTGGGGCATGTACCCCGGCCTAAGCTTGGGCGCAATGAACACAGTATATGTTCACGGCACCGAAGAGCAGAAAAACCAATATATGCCTAAACTTTGTGAAGGCACGTGGACAGGCACCATGTGCTTAACTGAAGCGCATTGCGGCTCAGACCTTGGTCAAATGAAAAGTAAAGCCGAACTAAATGAAGACGGCAGTTACCGACTCACTGGTAGTAAAATCTTCATTTCAGCTGGCGAGCACGACCTCACCGAAAACATTATTCATATCGTTTTGGCACGTACCCCAGGCGCCCCTGAAGGCACCAAAGGTATCTCCTTATTTATCGTACCCAAAGTTAACGTTAACGCCGACGGTACTCTTGGCGAACGCAACAACGTTAAGTGCGGCAGCATCGAGCACAAAATGGGTATTCACGGTAACTCAACGTGCGTAATCAACTTTGACGAAGCCACCGGCTACTTACTCGGTAAAGAAAATGAAGGCCTGAACGCCATGTTCACCTTTATGAACACCGCGCGAATTGGTACCGCAATTCAAGGTCTTGCTGCGTCAGAACTGGCTTACCAAAATGCCCTGCCTTACGCTATGGACCGCTATTCCATGCGTTCTTTGTCTGGCACTAAAAACCCAGACAAACCAGGCGATGCAATTATTCATCACCCTGACGTGCGCCGTATGCTACTCACCGCCAAAGCCTTTGCTGAAGGTGGCCGTGCAATGATCTATGACGCAGCAAAATATTCAGATCACATGGTACAGGCCGACACTCAGGCCGAGCGCGATGCCGCTGAAAACGAACTGGGCTTTTTAACCCCTATTTTGAAAGCATTCTTGACCGAAACCGGTTTAGAGTCAGCGAGCAATGCCATGCAGGTTTTTGGTGGTCACGGCTACATTAAAGAGCACGGTATGGAACAGATTTACCGCGATGCCCGTATTTCTACTTTGTACGAAGGCACCACGGGTATTCAAGCCATGGATTTAATCGGTCGTAAAGTTGTACTAGACGGCTTTAAACTCTACGGCGGTTTCTGCAAAAAGCTCTATAAGTTTGGCTTTAAAAACTTAATCGGTGGCAAGCGTCGCGGCTACTCAGCCAAACTCATTGGCTACACCTTGGCGTGGAACTGGCACACCGTGAAAATGGTTGCTCGCGCCTCCAAAAATCGCGATGCCGTCGGTGCAGCGTCGTACGACTTCTTAATGTACAGCGGTTACCTATCAATGGCTTACTACTGGGCTAGAATGGCAGAAGTTGCAGCGACTAAGCTAGCCAGCGGCGAAGGTGATGCTGCTTTCTACCAAGCCAAATTAGAAACTGCTGAGTTCTACTTCTCTCGCTTGCTACCCCGTGCCAAAGCTCATGGTGGCTCTATGGGCAGCAGCACTGATAGCGTAATGGGCATGGATCTGGAACGCTTTACCGTTCGCTAATCCAGCTGACCAAAAATCAGTAACTCGGTGTAAAAAATCCCCGCAGTGCGAACTGCGGGGATTTTGCGTTATAGCAAGCCTAATTAGAAACTAAAGCGATCTACTTCTCTCGGCTACTCCACGCCAAAATTCACTACGACGCTATGAACTGCACACGGAAAACCTGATGGGTATTGATCGGGGACGACTTAGCCTTCACTAATCCAGCTGACCGAAAGACAGTAATTCGGCGTAAAAAAATCCCCGCAGTGCGAACTACAAGGATTTTACATCCGAGGGCATAGACGCCGCTATGCAGCGCAGCTATATCACTTAATAACTTACTTGGGATACGTGGTAGGCACTGTTCGTTTGAATATCGCAGGGATTTGCCACTTCTTCAGTCTCACCCGGATCAACACTAAACGACTGCACACTCATAATCGGCTTTTTCGCCAAATCATCTTTGTAGTAGGTAAATACACCATTGATTTTGCTATCGCAGCTGTTTCTAACCAAAAAGCGCGTCGACACTTTGTTTTGATTAAAGTAAGCACAGCTTGATTGCTCTGAATTTGCAGGAAAATCCTGCACATCCCAATCTAAACAATTCTCTGGCGCCGCAATAGCAACGGGTGCTGTAGTGCACAACAGACAAGATAAAAAGCTAGGAAGTAATATCTTATTCATGGTTTTCTCGCTTCTATGTTAACCATACTGCAGTTTAGATATATATCCTTTTACAACAGCGGTGATCCTGAGATGTACAATAGTTAATAATTGAGCAGAATGGCAGTGAGTATTTACGCTTAAAGACGTAAAAAAGTCATATGAATGTTTATGAAAATCATTGACTTAGTAATTATTTAAAGGCTAACCAAGCAGCTATAAAAGCTTCATAATTGTGACTCATATCGCAATTAATCATAGTCGTTAGACGCTAATCAATCGGATTTATACGCAATAACAGCCAATACCAGCCGCCGCAAAAGCCGGTCCTTCACGCCAGTTACGGTCGTTAACCCCAAACAGCTCAATATCTTGGCTGCCGACCCATCATATTTCTTGGGACTTACTAAAAGCGTTAGACCTTTCCACCATGTTAGGCTTGAAAGTGTTTTTAAGGCCTTTGCGGCGCGTAATTCATCGCTACTGAAATCACAACCAAAAGGATAACTGGGCAGCATATCGCGGCTTCTTGCCCACGCCACATCACGACTAATGCGCTCCGGCGTGTTGTCGCTAAACGCAGTAGAAAGCTGATAGTCAGCAGCGAGTTTACCGGACGCTTTCGCACTGCGAAGCAAAGCACGCTGAAATCGAGAGTCAGTAATATTTATGAGCGCTTGAATCACTTCGGCATCACTTTTGGAACGTAAATCAGCAATTCCGTATTCGGTAATCACAATATCGCGCAAATGCCGTGGGATAGTGCAACTGCCATAATTTTCAACGATATTCGAAACAACTTTACCGCCTTGCATTCGCGTTGACCGAATCATTAGGATCGACCGCCCCTCGGTCAACTGATGCGCCATAGCAACAAAGTTATACTGACCACCTACGCCTGACACCACCTGCCCAGACGCCAATGTATCGGAAGCCACTGCGCCCTGCAGACTGACATTTAAGCCGGTGTTTATGAAGCGCGCGCGACGTCGCTGCGCTTGATATAAGCGTGGATTGAAATCCAGCTGATTTATTTTTTCAACACCGCACATTGCCAGCTTACCGCGATCTGCCGCACTCAGATCGCGCAGGCCGCGATAAAACGCCTCGCTACCTAAGAAAAACCCACCGTGCAAAACTTTACCGTTACGCAAACTGTCGCCTAGGCATTTCTCTGCAATAAAACGCTGGCTCTCAGGATTCGCCATATTCGCCGAGGCCGACTCGCCATCGGCGGCAATGATATAGCCCTCACAATAATGGCATTGTTCATTAAAATAACCGTGGTATTGCAAGACATCGAAATCTTTACCGCGCAACTCTCTAACCCCGAGATCGGCCATTGCGGAAATCGTTTTTGTATCAATGGATTGCGGCTGACAAACTCCGTCATTAATCAAAATCTGCAAAGCCCAAAAATCATAGACCTCTCGCTTTAAAATACCGCTACCAAAAAGATGCCAGAAGCCTTCAACAAACATTTCAGTAGCGCCGTATAAACCCTCAACGAATTCGCCCAGGCCTCCGTACTGCCCAATCAAATTCGACCAGTGCTTATCGATATTGAATCGGCTAAGCAAAGCCCGGTAGTCACTATTACGGTTGTGTCGCAGCTGCAAGCCATGAACAATGGCATCACTCATGGCGCCAATACCAAGCTGCAGAGTTCCGCCATCGACGACCAAACAACTCGCGTGTAAACCTATTGCATAATCGCTGGCTGAAACGGGTGGCAATTTTGGCATGGTAAACAAACCATGATGCTGAACGTTGGTGTCGAGCACAAAGTCGTATTGCGAGCCCCTTACCTCGGCATCGCCATACATATAGGGCAAATCTGGGTGGACCACAGCAACACTGACAAAGTCACGCCCTAGGTCAGTAAGACGCTGTACCACCTCCGCAGAGGTATCCGGATTGCAACTCATGCTTAGACGCTGACTGTCCGCGGGATCGCGGGCCACCAGCTGCATAACAAGATTACAGCCTTGGGCAACAACGTCCCGTGCAGCGTGGGTGTAATTCGAGCTGGTGTAATTCTGTTGGGCCGCAGTATTTTTCAGACGGCTTCCAGGTTTAAAATAAAACTCGCGAACACAAATATTTGCGGGCAAACGTTCTTCCCTGACGGCTGTCGCATAACTTGCTTCGGTGTAATTGGCGTAGAGCCGGTCGAACACAGGGTTAAGTAGGCGACCTCGGATTGGATGTGTTTCACGGGGACGTTCAAGGCTAAGCGCGGTAAGAATCGTCAAGGAAATACTGGGATCTTGGCATGCGCGATCATAGATGGCATTTACCAGTTCTATGGGTTTACCCAAGCCCAAGGGTAAGGCCATCACCAAAGTTTTACCAAGCCGTGCAATAATCGCGTCTATGCACGCCTCACGGCTAACTTGATTTAACTCGACATCGCTGCCACTGGAATTTTGCATAGTTACCCAAACCCATTTCGCTATGTTTACCGCGACGCGGCCAATCGTCTAATGCGCAGATCAAATTCCGCCTAACTAGCACCCATGATATAAACTTGCTGTTTGCGGCAGCATACGCAAAAAATGGCGTATCAGGGCAATATTAATGCAAGAATTATCGCTACAGTGTTACCGACCTACATTTACAAACGACGATAGCAGGCCATACCTAGCTACATTAGCCTCGCCGACTGAACTAAAACCATATTAGGATTCTACAATAGTATGCCAATGCTCAATGACCCACTAGAGTTGCCCTGTGGAGTAATACTCCCTAATCGCCTATTAAAATCGGCGATGACCGAAGGTCTGGCCAATGTGAACGATCAAGCAACGCCGCGGCTGTCGACGCTCTATCGGCGTTGGGCTGAAGGCGGCACCGGAACCTTGGTTACTGGCAACGTGATGGTCGACCGCCGTTTTTTGGAGCGCCCCGGCAATGTGGTGATTGATGGCAATGGTGGCGAAGCAGCCTTAAACGACTGGGCTGCAGCGGGAACCTCCGCAAACAACCAATTGTGGATGCAGATCAATCATCCAGGACGCCAGTGCCAACGTCAGGTATCTGCCCAGCCACTTGCGCCATCGGACGTTGGCATTGATCTTATCGGCATGTTTGGCAGACCCAAGCCAATGACTGAGATTGATATTCGCCAAACAATTAACCGCTACGCCAAAGTTGCATCTACCGCCAAGGCCGCTGGTTTTACCGGCGTACAAATACATGCGGCCCATGGCTACCTAATCAGCCAATTCCTGTCCCCGCTGGCCAATACACGGAGCGATCAATGGGGCGGCTCTCTTGAGAATCGCGCGCGTTTTTTACTGGAAACCGTTTCTGCAGTGCGCGAAGCCGTTGGCCCGCGCTTTGCGATTTCGGTCAAGCTGAACTCGGCTGACTTTTCTAAAGGTGGCTTTAGTCACGAAGACAGCTTACAGGTCGCCCAATGGCTGTCGGACGCCAAAATTGATTTACTCGAGGTTTCGGGTGGCACCTACGAAAAGCTCGCGCTCATGGGCGACGAAAACGACAGTGAACGCGCCGACACCAGCCAGCATCGCGAAGCGTATTTTTTGAAATATGCTGAAGGAATACGCCAAGTGACCAAAATTCCCTTAGCGATAACCGGCGGTTTTCGCAGCCACGCGGCTATGCAGCAAGCACTCGACAGTGGCGCGCTCGATGTTGTCGGCATAGGTCGGCCACTGTGTTCGCAGGCCAATATTCGCCCGCTACTCACAGGCGAACAAGCCAGCCTGCCAAACTGGGAAAAAGAGCTGCGCCTTGGTCCCGGCTGGCTTGGACCCAATAGCGCCAATCAGAAAATTCGCACGCTCAACTTTGGCGCGGCCACGCAATGGTATTACCGCCAGATCATCGATTTAGCTGAGAGCCGGGAGCCAAACACGCATACAGGTTTAGTGCGGGTAATGCTTAAGCACATGCTGGCCGAACGACGCATGGCGACCCGACGCGCTAAAACACTTAGTAAAAGCTAAGCGCTGTGGAAATGTGAGGTCGCCTTTTCTACGCTCAGGAGTCTAGGCGCCAATCAAAATCCATTTGTTTGGCTGTTTTTACAGCCAACTCGCGGCTGCGTAAGCGCGACACCAAGTACAGGCTCATATCGATTCCCGCAGAAATTCCCGCAGAACTAAGCACCGGGCCACAGTCAATCCAACGTGGTCCTGCACAAACATCGAGGGCGGGAAACTGCTGCTTTAAATCATCGAGGTCTTGCCAGTGGGTGGTGACGCGATGATCGCTTATCACTCCCGCCGCCGCCAAAAGAAAAACCCCAGTGCAAACCGAGGCGGTAATCTGCGCGCAAATTGACTGGCCGGCAATCCATGCCAATACCGCAGACTTCGTCATTTCTGCTTCGTGCACGCCGCCGACAATAATCAGCACATCAAAGCGGGGATGATCGGCAAAACTGCAGTGGGGTAGAATTTGCAAGCCGCCTCTTGCATCAAGCGGCCCAGGCAACTCACTCACTAGCGAAATAGAGAACTCATCACCCGGCTCGCAGAGCCGGCTTGCCGTTGAAAAAACTTCATAGGGTCCAGCGAAGTCCAAAACCTCAGCATTGCGGTATACATAAATCCCAATATTCATATGGAATCTCTTTCTCTAGTGCAGCCCGCCTAGGCACAATGAAATATTAAGGCCCGTTAAGCATTATCCGTGTTGCCAATTGAATTTCACGTAAGAAACCCACTAGCGCCCCAATCAAGCAAGCCATTGCCAATACAAATAGACCTGCCACCAACAAGCTACTATTCCAAGCCAACACAGCGCTAATAAACAACATTGCGATTACAACACAGACCAATAGCGCACTTGTTGTGCTATAGCCTATTGAGCGATGAACAACCCTAGCCCGGCGAGTCAACATAGCCAACTCCTCATGAACACCTGCAATGCGCTCGTCTGATAGGTTTTCTAGGCGTCGATGTAAGGTCCGACTACGATCTATAATCCGCGCTAAGCGATTGGTCAACACATTGAGAATGGCGCCAATACCCGCAAGTAGAAATACCGGTGCGACCGCCTGCTGGATCGCGTGGGTAATGGTGATAACTTCGATCTCTACTGCCATGAAAGTCCTTATTTACACGAGTAGTTAAAATTATATATTCAAAAAAACTTGTTCACCTTCGCACTCAACCATGAAGGTTGTCAGCGCTTGAGGTGATTTCCCGAGGGCGATTAGCTTATGTGTCCAGCCCGGCATTGGCATACCGATAAAAGCATTTGTCCAATCGATATTCTCGCCGCTTAACAAATTAAAACTAGAGCCATGAAACGGACAAGTCACTGCACCATCACAAATTTTACCCTTTGCCAGTGGCAGCCCAAGGTGCGGGCAGCGGTTTTCTACCGCACAAACCTGACCGTTGACCTTGGTTAATAGTACTTTGCTGCCACCAAGGGTTTTCGTTAAAAATTTTCCCTCTTCAACTTCATCAAGATTTGCCGCGAAGATTCTTTCCATTTTTATATACTCTCGATTAACCCAAAAGGCGGCGTTGCAATACCAACACCACGTAAAAGTGACTACAACAAAGGCAAGGCGGTTTTACTCACAGGAGACTTCATTACAAAGCTGGAGTGTACCCCTGTGACGCCATCAATTCGAGTGATCTTATTTAATAGCAGTGCCTGAAAACCGTCCATGTCGGCAACAATCACTTTAAGTAAATAGTCGGCCGCCTGACCGGTAATTAAGTGGCATTCTAAGACCTCAGCACACTCGCCAACATGACGTTCAAAGTTTTCAAAACGCTCCGGCGTGTGTCGGTCCATACTGATATGAATAAAGGCCATAAGATTCAAGCCCAAGGCCCTCGCATTGAGCAAGGCCCGGTAGCCCGCCAATAAGCCGCTTTCTTCTAATCTGCGCACCCGCCGCAAACACGGTGACGGTGACAAACCAATGCGATCTGCTAACTCTTGGTTGCTGAGGCGGCCGTCTTCCTGCAAAGCATCCAAAATACGCTTATCATAACTATCTAACTTCACAAATAAATCACCCATTCGACATCCATTAGCATAATATTCCACTATTAAACTTAAACAAGCAATTTATGCGCATTTTAATTCTATTTTCCAGCTAAGTTCGCAATCCCCTGCTACAGCCATATCCCTATACTGGGAACCATGGAGTTACCGCTCCGCAAACATCGTTAGTCAGACAGCAACACCCCGCTGCTTGAACACGCGACCAAGCTCTTTCACAACGAGAGCCAGTGAAAACGCCCGGTATCGCCGGGCTTCACCACCTAAATGCATTAGCACCCATTTAAGCTCAAGGAAGCGAATTCTGCCATGACCGACTTTAATCACAGCAAATACCGCGCGACGCCCGCCATCGTGATGCCCGACCGCCAGTGGCCAAACAACAGTATTAACCATGCGCCGCAGTGGTGTTCGGTTGATCTCCGCGACGGCAACCAAGCTCTTGTCGAACCCATGACGGTTGAACAAAAATTGCGGATGTGGGATTTGCTGATCAAACTCGGTTTTACTCAGATTGAAGTGGGCTTTCCCGCCGCGTCCCAACCCGATTTCGACTTTGTGCGTGCGCTGATCGATGGCGATCGGATTCCGGACAACGTTACTGTACAAGTACTAACGCAAGCGCGAGAAGCGCTTATTGCCCGCAGCTACGAAGCGCTCAAAGGCGCAAAAAAGGCGATAATCCACGTTTACAATTCCACCAGCCCAGTGCAGCGCGAGCGCGTATTTGGCCTGGACAAAGATGGGATAAAAGCCATTGCCGTGCAGGGCGCGCGCTGGGTCAAAGAATATGCCGAAAGGAACCCAGAAACTGCTTGGTCCTTCCAGTATTCACCCGAAAGCTTCAGTAGCACCGAGATCGAGTACGCGGTAGAAATCAGCGACGCGGTTATTGCTGAATGGCGCGATACTGGCGCGCCCATCATCATTAATTTACCCGCCACCGTCGAGTGCGCCAGCCCCAATGTGTTTGCCGATCAAGTGGAGTGGTTTTGCCGACACACCCAATACCGCAGCGATATTACCGTCTCGGTTCACACCCACAACGACCGCGGCTGTGGCGTTGCCGCCGGTGAACTGGCCGTTATGGCGGGTGCGGACCGTGTTGAAGGTACGCTGCTGGGGAATGGCGAGCGCACCGGCAATATGGACATTGTGACCATGGCCATGAACCTGTACAGCCAAGGCGTAGACCCTGAGCTCAATTTGGCCGATATGGACGAAATTATTGCCGTTGTTGAACACTGCACGGCAATACCACTGCACCCACGCCACCCCTATGCGGGCGAATTCGTGTTTACTGCTTTTTCTGGTAGTCACCAGGACGCGATTCGTAAGTGCTTAGCTAAGCAGGGCGAGGATGAGCATTGGCAGGTTGCTTATCTACCAATAGATCCGGCTGACCTCGGGCGCAGCTATGAAGCGGTAATTCGCATTAACAGCCAGTCAGGCAAAGGCGGCGTGAGCTGGGTACTGGAAAATGACTACGGCCTGCAACTGCCCCGCTGGCTGCAAATTGATGCGAGTCGCGCGGTGCAAGCCAAGGCCGAAGAAATTGCCGGTGAAGTGAGCGCCGCACAAATTTGGACGCTGTTTGACGAACACTATCTGCAGGCGGCGCGACGTACCGAACTGAGCAATTTTACGATCAGCCAAAACAACGCCGAAAACCAAGGCCAAGATCAACTCAGCCTCAGTTTCCATCACAACGATGAAGAAATTAGCCTACAAGGCCACGGTGACGGCGCCATAAGCGCTCTCGTTAATGCCTGGCAACAGGAGTTTGGCGATAAAGTTGAAATACTCGACTACCGCGAACACGCACTAGCAACCGGCACCGCCTCACAAGCTATAGCCTATGTTCACCTGTCGATCAACAACCAGCGCTACATCGGCGTAGCCATGCACCGCGATGTCATCACAGCGTCATTACAAGCGGTACTGAGCGCAGCCAGTCAGGCGGTGGTGCATGTGAGGAAGGTGGGATAGAAATTGTGTTGGGTGTCTGACGTTTAGCGTCGGACACCCTGCGTCAGACGTCAAAAAGCTTAATTCGCCTTTTGGTACAACATGGTAATCAAGTCTGCTTCAGAGCTTGAGATACCACAGCGCTGTGCTAGCTCTTCGGCGCTGAGACCTTGGTCCGCAAGACCAATCGCCTGCTGATAAAAGCGGACATCTTTTTTATCGGTGTTTTGGCGTTCTTGGCGTATACCAATCATTTCTAAATATTCTTCTAAGGCAGTAACTCGCTCACCTAGCAAGCTCATTGCGGAATTCTGTTGTTCAATTTTTTTCTCGAGCAAGGCAATTTTTTCGTCGGCCGTTGGGATATGCGGGCCGTCTTCTTGGTGTGCACGTCGCGACTTTAGTGCGAATAATAATAGCCCTACGCCAACAACGCTGAGCAATAAACCCAGCAGTGATGCCTCGCCTAGGCTATTAAACCAATTGCCAATGAGCGACGGTAACTGATGACTAGTCTCCATAGTATTTACTCCGCACGCTTAGCTCGCCGTCCAATCAGTCAGTCGACTTTTTAAGCGCACAATCGCCTGACTGTGAATCTGACATACCCGCGATTCACTGACCTCCATCACCTCGCCAACTTCTTTGAGGTTTAAACCGCTGTCGTAATACAGGGCCATGACCAACTTTTCTCGCTCTGGCAAGCTGTTAATGTGACTCGCTAAAGCGTGTTGAAAATCATCTTCTAATACATTTTCTAAGGGCGCGTAGCGATCATCACCGCCGCCAATATCCGCTGGCTCCTGCTCGCCATCACCCAACTGCTCTAAGCTAAATAAGCGCACCGAACTGGTGTCACGCAATAGCTCGTGGTATTCAGAGAGTGAAACCCCCATTTCGGCGGCGATATCAGCACTACCCGCTTCACGGCCCAAACGCGACTCAGTGCGCCGCACTGCTTCGGATACTTCACGAAGCTGCCGAGTGACCGAGCGCGGTGCCCAACCACTCTGCCGCATTTGATCAATCATCGCACCACGAATTCGAATACTGGCGTAGGTTTCAAAACTAGCGCCTTTATCCGCTTGATAATTGCTGCCCGCTTCAAGGAGACCAATCATGCCCGCTTGAATTAAATCGTCTACCTCAACGCTGGCCGGCAAACGACTCACCAAATGATAGGCAATTCGCTTGACCAAAGGCGCATGTCGACTCACCAGTTCTTCGCGGCTGCCATTTTGCACATCAAGGTAAGCGGCGTGACCGTTCACATTTCAACTCCAGCAGCCGTGTTTTCGGTACTGTCGGCGCTAAACATGCGGTCAACAAAGAATTCAATATTACCACTTGGCCCAGATGGTCCTTCCCACTTATCAACCGTTTCTGCCAACTTGCGGAACGCCAGCGAAGATTCAGCCCCAGGGTACAAATCACTTACGGCCATTTGCCGCGAATCCGCTTTAATCAAATAAGGGTCGCGGGGAATAAAACCAGCAAATTCTAGGCTTACATCCAAAAAGCGCTGAGCGACTTCATTAAGCCGTTCAAAACCATCACGCGCTTGGTCGTGACTGTCGACCATATTACGAAGCACTTTAAAACGACGAATTCCCGCATCGCGGTTCATTACTTTAATCAAGGCATAGGCGTCAGCCATGGACGTGAGTTCATCCGTTACCACAACCATTACATACTGACTGGCCCGGCAAAAGGTCACCACGCTGTCGGAGATGCCGGCAGCGGTATCAACGATTAAAACGTCGTAATCGTCTTTTAATTCACTGAGCGAGCGTACAATTGCCGCGTGTTGATCGGTGCCCAAGTCCGCCATTTTTTGGACGCCCGACGCGGCTGGAATAATGGTGATTCCCACCGGCCCGGGAACGAGAATATCTTGTATCGCGCACTTTCCATCCAATACATGAGACAAATTCCATTTTGGTCGTAAGCCCAGCATGATGTCTACGTTTGCCAAGCCCAGATCAGCGTCCATCAACAGTACACGACGACCACGCCGTGCCAGCTGGCAGGCGAGATTAACCGAGACATTGGTTTTACCCACCCCGCCTTTGCCGCTGCTTACTGCTATTACTTTTACTGCGCTCATCTAATTATCATTCTCCGTTAATCAACTTCGCAGCATATTCTAGGCTCAGGCGCCCAAAAATGCTCTACGCATATGCACGCACTCAATCTGGAAACCTCCACCCGAACTTCAGCCCAGTTACACTCGTATATTCAGGCCGCCGCTTACCTTCGCTGGTGGCGGCGCCATAGTCTGCGGTGCAGCCTGCGTCACCGCTGGCTGAGGAGCAATTTCTGGCCCACGCTTAAGTTCAAATGCACGGGCCATGCGCACTGCCATATTCACCAGTTTAGCAGCATCTGCAGCAGACAGATTTTGCGGTACTTTAGGGCCGTTAGCACACCATGCCACAGGCAAACGATGCTGGATTAAATTGGAGATCACTCCGCCCAAGCGCATGGCTTCGTCGATGCGTGTTACAACCGCCCCTTGGGGCGCCAGTGGCGCATAGGCGTCAATAATCTCACTCTGGACATAGGCCTCCGCGTCGGCTGGCACCGTAATAAACACCTGCACATCCTGCATCGCCGCCGTTAACTGCTGCAATTCGCTAATGCCACGACTATCTCGAAAAGACATGCCAGCGGTATCGATTAGTACCAGCTTCTTCTTGCGTAAGATACGGTAGGTTTTCACCGCCTCTTCTAGGTCGACCGCAGTGTGCACCGGTATCTGTAAAATTCGGCCATAGGCCCGCAATTGCTCTTGAGCCCCTACTCTCGCAACATCTGTCGTCAGTATAGCAATACCATCACGGCCGTGATTCAGTACATGCTGGGCGGCAATCTTTGCAATAGTGGTGGTTTTCCCCGCGCCCTGTGGGCCAACAAGACAAACCGCACCCGAAGTCGGCGGCGTCATAACCGGCAATTGTTTAATGAGCAACATTTTGAGCATTTCACGCTGCAGCGATTCACTCTCGTCACTGGGTATCTCGGCACTGAGACGCCGCCCCAAGCTAGGATCGAGATCTAAACTTGCTAAAAAGGTATTCAGCTCTAGCTGTTCCGGCGCTTTAAAACTCGCCTGCTGCCAATTGTGGCCCTTGAGCTGATCCATTAGCATCGACTTCATTGAGGACAGTTCTTCCTTGAGCGTTAGCATTTCGTCTTGCTGCGACCACGCTAGGTGGGGACTTTGGCCCTGCACCGGTGTTTGTGTTGACTGACCGACTGCGCGTGTATTGTCACTAACGCCAAGATTTTGGCGTTCACTGGCGAGCTCTGCCGCCGCTTCAGTATTTTTCTTCTGCCGGTCTAACAGTGCATCTAAAGCCGTGCGTTCACGGCGTGGCGCTGAAGCCGGCGAAAACTGTTGTGTAATTTGTCTGGCCATTTGCTGCGCCGCAGATTCCGTTACTGCGATTTGCGCCTGCGCACCAACTGATTCAGCGCTGTCGTCGAGGCTAACCACCACCTCGACACCACCATCAATAGTATGAAAATCCAGAATCACCGCATCGGGGCCGTGAGCAGCCCGCACTAAGCGCATGGCTTGCTGGCTGTCGGCAGCACGATATTTCTTAACTTGCATACTCATTCTCCTACAGCTCGCGCCTTAAGCTAATCGCGCTTGCTGACCAATGGTAGATAGTAAACGCACCTGTTTACTATCGGGTACTTCGTTATATGACAACACCGATAAGCCAGGCACGCTGCGCCGAGTAAAGCGCGACAACCATGCCCGTATTGACGGTGACACCAGCACTACCGCAGGTTGACCAGATAATTCCTGACGATGACTAAAATCGGCCAATTCATTTTGTAGTCGCTCTGCAATTCCAGGTTCCAAACCGACCGCGCCAGAACTGCCTCTAAGCATATCTTGCAACAACTGTTCCAGATCAGCGTCGAGTGCAGAAACTGGCAATTCGTCATCTAAGCCATTGATTTCCTGAACAATCATTCGACCCAAAGCAACCCGCACCCCCTCCAATAATTCGTCAGGATTTTTGCTACGCGGCGCTTGCTCCGCCAAACTTTCGGCGATCATACGTATGCTGCGTATAGAAACCCCCTCTTTAAGCAGATTTTGCAGAACCCTAACCACAATACTGAGAGGCAATTGTTTGGGCACCACGTTCTCCACCAAGCGTGGATCCGTTTTCGCTAAACGATCTAAGAGCTGCTGAACTTCCTCGTGACCCAATAGCTCATGAGCGTGCTGCTTAATCACTTGGCTCAGGTGCGTGGCGATAACAGTACAGGGATCAACCACCGTATAACCCATGGTTTGCGCCTGGTCGCGCTGACTAGAGTCAATCCAGATTGCGTCCATACCAAAGGCGGGATCTTTCGTGGTCGCACCGCGCAGGCCTGGTTGCGCGCCACCGGGATTAATTGCCAAGTCTTTGCCGACCTGAATATCGCCTTGGGCAATCGTGTCGCCCAGCAACTGAATGCGGTAACTACCAGGAGATAACTCCAAATTATCGCGGATATGCACCGGCTGGATCAGAAAGCCTAAATCCTTAGAAAGCTTCTTGCGCACGCCGGTAATTCGGCCAATTAATTCACCACCCTGATTGCGATCAACCAAGGGAATAAGGCGGTAGCCAACCTCAAGGCTAACGACATCCATGTGCGTCACTTCGTCCCAGCTCAACTCACTGGGTTCACGTGGTGCGGTGGCCACGTCTTCGCTGGACTCTTCGGCAGCAACAAGCTCATGCGAGGTCTTTTTCTTGTGCTGCAACCACCAACCGCTACCGCCACAGGCCGCTGCTAACATCAAAAACACCAGATTTGGCATGCCGGGAATAATCCCGATCAAGCCCAGCAGGGTAGCAGAGAGATACAGCACATTTGGGTTGGCGAACATCTGACTTGCCATCTGCTCGCCCATATTCTGGGGACGAGAGATACGGGTAACGATAATCGCCACCGCCGTCGACAGCAGCAACGATGGCAGCTGCGCCACCAAACCGTCACCTATCGTCAACAAAGTGTAATTATGCATGGCCTGATCAAAGCTCAAGCCATGCTGGCTCATGCCCACGCCCAAACCACCAATGACGTTGATAAACAAAATCATAATGCCGGCGACCGCATCACCGCGCACAAACTTACTGGCACCGTCCATCGAACCGTAGAAATCGGCCTCGGTACGCACTTCTTCGCGACGACGGCTGGCCTCTTCCTGATTCAGTAGACCTGCATTCAAATCAGAGTCGATCGCCATTTGCTTGCCGGGCATCGCGTCCAAGGTGAATCGAGCAGTTACTTCAGATACCCGGCCTGCACCCTTGGTCACCACCACAAAGTTAATGACAACCAAGATAATGAACACCACGATACCAACAACGTAATTGCCGCCGATAACAAACTCGCCAAAGGACTCAATAACCTTACCCGCGGCGCCAGGACCGGTATGTCCCTCAAGCAATACCACGCGAGTTGAAGCCACATTCAAAGACAAGCGCAGCAAGGTAGCCAACAGCAATACCGTGGGGAAAACCGAGAAATCGATGGGTCGTTCGACGTAAATAACCGCCAAAATAATGATCAGCGACAAGGCAATATTGAAGGTAAACAGCAAATCCAGAAGAAACGGCGGCATCGGGATAACCAACATCCCCAAGCACGCAATGAGCATGACCAACACGCCGACGCCACTACTGGCGACCTTTTCCATCCAGCCGTTCGTTGCTATTGTCTGTGTTGCTGCAGCCATACCCACTCTCTTCTAAGATGGATTTTTCGGCGCGCAAAAGCGCCAAAATTTCGTCGTTATCGAGGGTAATTGCAACAACAGGGCCAACTTACTAGGTTGGAGGCCAGACGTCTGAAGTCAAATGTCTGATGCCTGGTGAAGAACGGGTTCAGCGCGAGATTTTGCATCCCCCCTTTTCGGTCAAGCATTAAGTAGTGGCAGTCCGCAGCAAGCTTATACAGTGCACATCTTTTGCCTCAGGCGTCAGACGTCAGGCCTGAATTTCACAGCAAATCCTTCAAATACGCATCATCCACCTCTGGCTCCGGCGGCTCGGGGTATTCGCCACCCAGCGTCTCCCAACTACGCAGCTGGTAAACGTAAGTCAAAATTTGCGCCACAGCTAAATACAAACCACCGGGAATTTCTGCATCAAGGTCGGTGCTGGCGAAAACGGCTCGCGCCAAACGAGGTGACTCCACAATGGGAACATCATGCTCATTGGCCAATTCGCGGATTTTTGCAGCGATATTGTCGGCACCTTTTGCCAGCAAGGTCGGTGCAGCCATTCGTGCCTCATCGTATTTCAAGGCGACAGCGAAATGGGTCGGGTTGGTGATAATAACGTCTGCAGTGGGGACTTTTTCCATCATCCGGCTATTGGCTGCGGCTTGCTGCATTTCGCGCAGTTTGGCTTTTACCTCTGGGCGCCCGTCCGATTCCTTATGCTCGTCGCGCACTTCTTGGCGAGTCATACGCAATTCCTTGTGGTAATTCCATAACTGCCAAGGCACGTCGATCGCAGCGATTGCAAGCAAGGGTAAACTCACAATAAAAAAGAACCAAACAAGCAAAGAAGCACTATTTTTAATCGCTTCTTTGGGCTCCTGAAGCCCTAAACCAAGAATATCATCCGCCAACCCCGACAATAAGAATATTGCAGCGGCCCCGATGAACGCCATTTTCATAAGCGCCTTACCCAGCTCACCTAAGCTACGTACGGAAAACAGTTTTGCTACGCCCTTGATCGGGTCCATACGATTGGGTTTTACGCTTAAATTAAACGTCCAGCCGCCCAATATCGTTGAAGAGAACACCACCGCAATAATAGCAATGAGCATCAACGGCCAAATGGTCAGCAAGCCGCGAACCAATGTTTCATAGAGGCGACTGGCAATTTCAGTCTCGTCACTTATTAAAAAGCTAGGAGACAAACTACTGGACAGAATATTTTGCAGGGCAGTTGCCAAAGCGCCACCAGTGAACAGCAATATAGCAGCGCCGGACAAGGTCACCATCATGGTAGTGAGTTCTTTAGAACGTGGTACCTGGCCCTTTTTACGGGAGTCGGCGAGCTTTTTCTCGGATGCGTCTTCTGTGCGTTCTTGACCGTCTTCGTTCTCAGCCATGGTTCACATTCCGAGGAACTGCTCGGCGGCCACAAAGGCGGAACCGAGACCAGAGGTTAATAGGGGCAGCAAATTCGGCAGCAAACGATCCACCACTAAAAAGCCGATTAGCATCGCAATAGGGAAACCCACCGCAAACAAATTCAATGTAGGCGCCGCGCGACTCACTACGCCCATTGCAAGCTGAACCACTAACAGCGCAACCACAGCGGGGATCGCCACTCTTATTGCGCCGGTAAACAATTCCGCGCCACGCACTATGACTACACCAAGCTGATCACCAGACAAGGCCCGCCCACCCACCGGCCAATATTCAAAACTCCTAGCCAGCAAGCTTAAAAAGTCCATGTGGCCGTTCATCGCCACAAAAATCAGCATGGTAAAAATCAGTAGGAATTGCGACAAAACCGGTACTTGTACGCCGCGCTGAGGATCGACCATCATGGCAAAACCTAAGCCCATACCCATCGCAATCAACTGCCCAGCCAAAATAATAGCGTCAAAAACTAGCTGGATAATAAAACCAAGACATAGGCCAATAAAAAACTCATTGGCGATAACCAGCATGGTTTCGACGCTCAATAAATCCATTGGTGGTGGCGCTGGCAATAGCGGTAACAGAACGGCGGTGATAAATATCGCAACCATGATTCGAGAGCGGGTTGGGATATAGGCTGCGCTAAACAAGGGGGCGGTCATCATGGCGCCGCCAACGCGTATAAACGGCAACCAAGCACTAGCCAGCAAAACGCTGAGCTGATCTGCAGTAAGCCCCATCACAGTAGGGTCACCCCACCAAGCCGGGGATCATTTCAAACAGCTGCGTAGTGTAGTCTATTAATTGCCGAAGCATCCACGGGCCGGCCAAACCGAGCACCATCACTAATACCACCAGCTTAGGAATAAAGCTTAAGGTCATATCTTGAATCTGAGTAGCGGCCTGAAACATACCGATCATTAAACCCGCCGCAAGCGCCGACAACAACAAAGGCGCCGCCAACAATACGGTGACATTCATTGCCTGGCGACCAAGTTCAATTACCGTGTCGGCATTCATTGATAGAAACTCGCCGCAAGGGAACCCATCACCAAACTCCAGCCATCCACTAACACAAACAGCATGATTTTAAAGGGCAGCGAAATCATCATGGGCGACAACATCATCATACCCATGGACATCAAGACACTGGCGACCACGAGATCGATAACCACAAAAGGGATAAACAACAAAAAACCAATTTGGAAGGCGGTTTTTAACTCGCTGGTTAAAAACGAAGCCATCAATATTGCAAAGGGGACATCTTCTGGCTTATCAAAGGCATCTTGACCAGTGATCTCAGCAAAGCGAGCAATATCCTCTTCACGGGTTTGGCGCAGCATAAACGCCCGAAAGGGTTTAAAGCCGGTTTCGATAGCTTGTTCAAAAGGCATTTCTTCTGCGATATAAGGTTTAATCGCATCGTTATAAGCAATTTCTGCCACCGGCTGCATAATAAACATCGTTAAAAATAGCGACAGACTTAATAGGATTTGATTTGATGGCGTCTGCCCTGTACCCAAAGCCTGACGCAGTATCGACAAGACAATCATAATACGGGTAAATGCCGTCATACCAAGCAGTAAAGCCGGCAATAAGGTTAGCGCGGTCATAACCGCCAGCAATTGCAACGACACCGTATACTCTTGGCCGCCGCCCGCCGCAGGCACCGCCGTTACAGCGGGTAAAGACAATTGCGCCGCATCTGCGATCATAGGCAGACAACAGCCCGCAAGTAATAACAGTTTTTGGAGGGCCTTCATGACTGAACCCCACTTTCTCTGCCCGCAGTCGTTTTAGCAGTTTGCTTAGGCATGCGCGCCAATAATTTAGCAAATGGGGAGTTTTGAGAAATTGGCGTATCGCTGTCTTGGGGTGAAGTCCAAGTATGCAAAGTATTAATAGCAGCGGAAGTACAACCAAGTAGCAATTTCTCATCGCCGACTTGTACCACCAATAGTTTTTCTTTCATGCTCAGCGGTATTTGACCGACAACAGCGACACCGGCCTGACTCGGCCCAGAGATCAATCGGCTTTTACGCAACAACCACATTACCGCGACAATACAAAGTACCACCAACAGCAAACTGCCCAGCAAACCACTTATATCAAGTTCTGCCATACTCGGCGTCGACGCTGGCAGTACAGGCGTTGAACCAGTGGATTTAGCCGCCACGAGCGGTTCAGCAGTTTCGGCTAAATCTGCGCTCCAGGCTGGCAACGCCACTGCCGTAGCAATTCCGGCCAGTGCACAATATCGCTTAGCCAAATACCCTATCATCCCCGACGCTCACGCTCTTCCTGACCCACAACCTCGGTAAGCATAATCCCGAATTTATCCTTAACTACAACGATCTCGCCACGCGCTACGAGTGTATCGTTCACCAGCACATCAAGCGGCGTACCGGCGGCACGATCTAATTCAATAATGGCGCCCTGGCTAAGTTCGCGAATATCGCGAATACTCATTTTAGTTCGACCAACTTCCACGGCGACATTAACGCTGACATCCATAATCATGTCGAGGCTCATATCATTACTCATGCGTCCACTCCCCGTGCTACTACCTGCTGCTGGCTTTGTTTGCTGCGCGCTAGTGTGTTCATTTAATTCCTTAATCTCTGCGGCGCTTACCGCCTCGTTTTGACTTGCGGCTGCTGCCGCTGGCTCTTGATCATTGACGTCGTCTGCCATACATCCTCCTCAGCGCTGGGTCCGTTTCTTCGGCACCGGACCTTCGAGTTTCACCGCTAAATTGCCTTGATGGCTGCCAAAGCGACCGCGCATAAAGGGTTTGCCGTCTACTTCTAAAATCAATTCATCTGGCGACGGTAAATCGATAATATCGCCAACCTTAAGCCCCGCGACTTTTTTCAAGCTAAGCTTGGTGTGCGCTAACACCGCCACTAATTCAATTGGTGCAGACTCAAGCCCCTCCAGCAATCGATCTCGCCAATCATCACTCGACGGTTTGCCTTTGCTCTTGGCCGGATCTCCCAGACTGTCGCGCACCGCATCAATCGCGCTCCACGGCACAATAGACCAAAGACCACCGGTAAACTCACCGATTGTTACAGTAAACCGTGTCGCCACAAGGGAGTCTGCCTCGCTGATGCTATCGAGCATGCGTGGATCATTATATTGGGCGGCAATTGTCGGCGGGATTTTAACGACTGATTTCCAAGCACTGGCAATATCGGGAAGCAAGGCGGTATTCAGCATTTCCATAAAACTGAATTCGGAAACTGACAAAGCCTCTCGATCACCCTGCTGACTTGCTCCAGAGCCACCAAAATAGCGATCGACCAACTGAAAAACCAAGTCGGACTCAAACGCCAAATACAAACTGGCACTCATCGGCAACCCCTGCACTACCGATAAACTGCAGGGTGCAGACAGAGTATTGACCATTTCCTCGAATTTCATCACCGAGATTTTATCGGTTTGCACTGAGCTTACGGCCGATACAAATTCCTGCATTCGATCTCTGGTCGCGCCGGCGAATTGCGACTGAATCAAAGATAGCGCGGGAATAAGGCGTTGCACCGCATAATCTTGACGAGCAAGGTTGTACTTGCCTTTCCCGGCAGTGTTCTCTTCCTCGCCAGCCATCAACGCTTCAAGTTCTTCCGGATCGAGTACATCGGTCACGTCATCAACCTCACTGCACTACGAATTTGGTGAAATACACCGCGTCAACGCCGCCCTTACCAGATTCAGCTATTAAGACGCCGTTAATCACCGCCATTGCTTCTTCCTGAATTTTCTGGCGCTGCTCTACCGTGGCAATTGCCTCGCGATCCAATTTACTAAGGAACAGTAATATATCGTTACGAATACGGGGTTCGTATTGCTCAACGCGATTAAAAGTATCGTCGCGGCGCGACATTAACTCGATCTCAATCATTAAAAAGCGCATTCCACGCTCGTTTTGCAAATTCACCACAAAGGACGGCGACAAACTGTAATACTCGGGGGCCTTCATGGCTGGGCTAGCTGCGGCCATCATTTCGCCTTCGGCGCCCGTTGGCATCGGCACCGGCGCGGAGCTTTTCATAAAGAACCACGTGCCACCGACCGCGGCCAAAAGCAAAACCACCACGCCAACAATTAAGATAATCTTAGATTTCATAATTTGCTTCCAACAATCCGTATAGTGACAACATAGCTATAACCAAGGCAAAAGCAAGGCTTGTGCCAATGAAAATTGTACTTTGAAATCAGCTACTTAATATAGTTATAAATGCTTACGACAAAACTTTGACAATGCTTTGCCGGTATTCAGGCGCAACTTAGCCAACAGTGTCTCTCAGTCATCGACATTTAGCACCCCACTTACTGTTATAATTTATGAAATGCATCAAGGAGATAGTCTAATGACCGTTGCTTCAGCACGACACATATTAGTTAAAACCGAACAAGAAGCGAAAGATCTTAAAGCTAAAATCGCGAAAGGCGGAGATTTTGGTGAATTGGCGAAAAAGCATTCCGATTGCCCGTCGGGCAAACAGGGTGGCGACCTCGGCGAATTTCGCCCCGGCCAGATGGTAAAACCCTTTGACGACGTAGTTTTTAAAGAAGCCGTTTTAGAAGTACACGGCCCAGTCAAAACCCAGTTTGGCTACCACTTGATCCAAACTATTTACCGCAACTAAATCAGCCGTAAAACCTGACAGCGGTTCACTGGCCAATATAACGCTTCAGCGAGACGGTATATTGGGCAGTGCAGTCGACTCCGGGCTCGCGAAATTATTCAGATAGGAAATCATGGCGCGTGCAGATTCCCGCTGGTACTCGGGCGTGATGACACCATGAAAGTGATAAGACAAACGTAAACACGCCGTACCAAGCTCAACCGTCAGTGCTCGCGCATTCGGATTGGATGCTGGCAACAGCACATTCACCGCCGCCATTAAAGTTTCAACTTGACCACCTAAATGCTCAATGGTGAGTTCTAACGCCTTGCTGCTTTCATCACTGGCCATCGCGCCAAGAATCAACATTCGCCCCACCGGTTTACTATTGTGAAAATCGGCAACCGCCTCAGTAATTTTGTACACCATTTCTTGCCACGTCAGCTCCCCTAATTGCTGCACAGCCGCCTCGACATGCTCTTCTAGTTTTATCAGATAACGTCGCGTCAGCTCATTTAATACTGCGTAGGGAGTCGGAAAAAAATGGTAAATACTCGTTCGAGTATACGCCAGTCGCTCCGCAAGCTCTGGGATGGAAAAGCCGGAAATCCCCTTAGCGAGCAATACCTGTTCGGCCTCCGCAAGAATTTTCTCAAAGCGCGCTTTGCCACGCAGTTGCTGCGGCGCTCGGGCCTCGGATGGCAATGTATGCGGACTATTCATGCCTAAACACTATCACTTGACAGCCAAAACGTACATAAGTATGTTAATGACACATCCTAGCATTAGTATGCAAATTGGGCTCGCTGGCCACACAAGCAATAACAAGGCTAAATATCAGCGGCGTTTTCAGCGTACAAGTCTAAAAATAATAAGAGCAATACCCAAGGCGAGATCAGCACCCTTGCTGGCAGCACCGATCTTGAGGATTATAAAATGAGCATTATTCGCGACCCACTGCGCCGTTTCTCTTTCATACTCGCTATTACAGCTGGCCTCGCCGCATGTGGCGGGGGCAGTTCAGGCGAGCCTCAGGGCGCTGTTAATACGCCACCGATAGAAAATGGCGAGGACAATACATTCGCCAGCACCGAAGCCTTTTTTGCTCAACGAATTTCAGTTCGCATGGATTACTGTCGCAACTGCCATATTCCCGGTGGTATCGCCGACACTGACGACGGCAAACTGTTTATGCTGGCGAGCAGCAGCAACAGCGATTACATCAACACCTTTGAGGCATGGCAGGCACTTGATAAAGGTGTCGCGACAAATCGCCTTTTAACCATGAATTCAGATCAATCTCTAGCTCACAGCGGCGGTAAAAACTGGCCCGTCGGCAGCACCGCCTACCAAGAAATGACGAGTTTATTAAACTGTTGGGCCAATCCATCGAGCTGCGTATTGCAAAGCGGTGGCGCCCTACCGGAGGAATTACCTCTGCTCGGCAGTCGACGTGCCGCGCATCGATGGTCAGAATTTTGCGAGAATCAAAGTGACGACGCCATTCTTCCACCAGACCCCCGCAGCTTAATTCAGCCCGGCGTTAATCAAGGTAAGGCAGTATTTTTTAATGCCTATTGGCAGGATTGCCACGCTAATATGCCAGCGGAGGAGCAGCAAGCGAAAACCTGCGGCGAATACCGAAGTCGCCGCGATCGCGGCCTGCAATTTTTAATCGACGAATTGCCGGTAGGCGAAGTCTCAGCCGAAGAGTTTGATAATACCTGGCAGAAATGGGGTTTAGACGCCCGTCCCGATAATTTTGAAGAGCTGTATACCCTGCGCTACGGCATGAATTACGCGCCCTTTGACAACCCCTACCCGCGCAATGGCGAAGACCCCAACCAAAGCAATGGCGGCTCCGGCCAATTGCCTTTAGGACTGCGCCAAAATAAAGACGCCAACGGAAATTGGACTGGCACCATCGGCAGCGCAGCCTGCTTTCTTTGCCACGGCGGACAAGTTGGCGACCCACGCCAAGGCGAAAGCGTTCACATAGGTATGAACAATATCGGCTCCGGCAATAATAATTACGATGTACTCATGTCCGGCAAAGACGCCTCGCCTTTTAATGGCCTAGCCCTAGCCGAAGACGCCCTGCCACCACTCGATATAAATGCGGTCTTTAATATTGGTATCAAACAACGTGGCCAAAACAATGCGGTAGGCGCCTTTGAGTTTTTAATCACACTGCTCGATTACGATTCCCTAGGCGTAAACCCAAACCCCTTAAAAACCATAACCGGCGGCAGCGCTCAGGGCGTAATGGATGTAGCGCACCCCCTTGCCCACACCCAAGACACACCGCCGTGGTGGAATATGGGCATGCGCCCTCGCAA
>TARA_R110001599_G_scaffold195671_1_pt1 | contig 32724 bp, 29 predicted proteins | sample TARA_R110001599 | Tara Oceans TARA_R110001599 (sample SAMEA4398360) | marine metagenome | biome: Polar Biome; feature: [MES] marine water layer (ENVO:01000295) within the mesopelagic zone...; material: water (ENVO:00002006), including particulate matter (ENVO:01000060) such...
ATTATCAAAAACCCCTTGCTATAAGCTTGGGGTTTTTTTTATGCCTTATTTAGAGAAACCAAGAATAGGAAACATCAACGATACCTAATAGAACTTATTAAGGAACAGCACAAGAACTGCCGTTGCTCCTTGAGGTTATTCTACGGTACTTCGCGAAAAAGTGACTGGAAGTAATACTGGTATGATCGATCAGATCAGAATTCAATAAACTTATCTATTTGAGTATGGATGAGCTGGATGTATAGGTTATTTATGATTTTCCCATCAACAAAATTACTTTCAATGGTAGCTAGCTTAGGCTTAATGGCGAATACATGCATACCTAAATAATTGAATATATCAGTAAGGTGTGACATAGCAAATACAGCGCCTTGAGCTCCTGAGGAAATCCCAACTAAAGCGGCTTTCTTATCCTTTACCCCTTCAGGATACTTTAAACCATCAATAAAAGTTTTGAGAACCCCTGGGAAAGATCCATTGTATTCAGGAACAATAAAAAGGAGTTTATCTGCAGCATGAACTTTATTTCGCATGACATTGAAAACCTCATTCCTGCCGTTGTTTTCATACAGAGCAGTGCCAGTAAAGTCGTGTGGAAGATCAACGAGGTCAACAATGTCTGTATCAACACCTTTATCCATAAGAATAGATCGGTAATAGTTTGCGACTTGTCTACTAACTGAATTAATACGGTTGGTACCTACGACAATTGTGATCATACTTTAATTTGATTTTAATTCGAAATTAAGGCCTTTGCTTGAAAGAGCATAGAACTCTATGTGTTTAATAGAAGTACATCTATGGAATTAAGTTTTGGACTCTAAAGTTCCTCTCGAAATGAATTCTTTTGCATCTTTGAAATTGAAAGAAGAATTGACACGATGGACTATACCAAACAAGTATTTCAAGCACTAAATTATATTCAATCTACATGTGATTTTCAACCTGAATTCGGAATCATCTTAGGTACAGGTTTAGGAGCCTTGGTTGATAAGATTAACATTGAGCATACGATTGAATATAAGGAGATACCTCATTTCCCTGTTTCTACAGTAGAGAGTCATAGCGGTCGATTGATTTTTGGAGAGCTTTCTGGAAAGAAGGTAGTCGCGATGCAGGGTCGATTTCATTACTATGAAGGCTATGATATGAAACAGGTTACCTTTCCTGTAAGGGTATTGAAGCTTTTGGGGATTAAGAAGCTCTTTGTTTCAAATGCTGCTGGTGGTGTAAATCTGAATTTTCAGGTAGCTGATTTAATGATCATTGAAGATCACATCGATTTGACCAAAGAGAACCCTTTAACCGGTGCTAATCTTGATGAATTTGGAGGGCGTTTTCCTGACATGAGCGAACCGTATGAACGGAAAATGATCAATGAAGCCCTGGAGATTGCCGAAAATGAGGGTATTAGATGTCACGAAGGAGTATACGCTGGTGTGAGTGGTCCTAATTTAGAAACTCGGGCTGAATACCGCTTCCTTAAGATTATTGGAGCGGATGCTGTTGGAATGTCTACCGTGCCAGAAGTAATTGTTGCCCGTCATATGAACTTGCCTGTGTTTGCTGTCTCTGCTATTACAGACTTGTGCGACCCAGATCATTTGGAAGTTGCTGAACTTTCTAAAATACTAGCAGCTGCAGCAAAGGCAGAAAAGGGAATGACAATTCTACTACAGAAGTTGATTGCGCTGCAGTAATTGCTAATTATTACGTTTCTAAAACTCTTCGCGATTGCGTTCTTGAATTATTTTTTTAATACCAAAAGCTATTTTGACAGCGATTATAACCCAAAGTGTAATCGCTGCCCAAATTATCAAGCCAGTCATTTGATACGAGTTACTTCAGTTTGACTGCTGTTCCATAGGCAAGAATTTCAGCAGTTCCCTGCATAATCATCGCTGTTGTGAACCGGACGTTTATCATGGCGTCTGCACTGAGATTTTCAGCTTCTTTTTTCATTCGAAAGATGGCCTCCTCTCTTGATTCAGCTTGTAGTTCAGTGTATTCATTTATTTCGCCCCCAACTAAATTCTTAAAACCAGCAAATATATCCCTGCCTACATTTCGAGCCCTTACGGTACTTCCTCTAGCAATACCTACAATCTCAATTATTTCTTTATTGGGAATAAAACCTGTTGTTGATCCTATCATTTTCTTGTCACTTGAGAAGTGACTGAAAATTCATTTTGAGATTAACATTGCCGCAATGTTCCATAATCAATTTTAGCTTGTTAATTTCACACTATGGATATTAAGGGAAAAGTAGCTATCGTAACAGGGGTGAGTAAAGGGATTGGGTTGGAAACGGTTAAGCAATTATTGGCTGAAGGAGCCATTGTAGCTGGCTGGGGAAGAACTTCACCTAAATTGGAGGATCCTAATTTCCATTTCTTTAAAACAGATGTTTCTGATTGGGAGAATGTTCAGTCTTCCTATAAAGCTACTTCTGACAAACTTGGGAAAGCCAGTGTTTTAGTGAATAATGCTGGAATGGGCTACCAGGGATTGATTCATGAAATGGATGTGGCTGAATGGAGAGAAATGTATGACATCAATGTCCACGGATTGTTTTACTGTATTAAAGTAGCTGTACCCAGCATGATTGAATTAGGAGAAGGGCATATTATTAATATTTCTTCTATCGCTGGAACTAGCGGGATTAAAACAATGTCGGGGTATGTAGGGACAAAACACGCGGTAAGAGGGATTTCGCATTCCATTTTTCAAGAATTGAGAGAACATGGGATTAAGGTGACCACAATTTATCCAGGTTCAACCAATACCAATTTCTTCGATAGTATTGAATTGGCAAATGCCAACGATAATATGATGCGTCCACAAGATGTAGCCAACTCAATTGTTCAGTCTGTTCAAACTTTCCCGAATTACCATGTTGTTGATCTGGAAGTTCGCCCATTATGGCCAAAAGGAAATCCCAATAAATAATATTACGCCCCGTTAAGGATTCAATGTCGATACAGGTAAAGCAACTCACCAAAGTTTACGGACAACAGAAAGCTGTTGATGGGATTTCTTTTGAAGTCAATAAAGGAGATATTCTTGGCTTTCTGGGGCCCAATGGTGCGGGTAAATCGACCACAATGAAGATTGCTACAGGTTATTTACCGCCTTCTGAAGGTGAAGTGATTGTGAATGGCTTTGATATTGTCAAGGACTCTAAAAAGGCGAGGGCAATCATAGGCTATTTGCCTGAGCATAATCCGCTCTACTTAGATATGTTCGTTCACGAGTATTTGGCTTTTATTGCTTCACTTCATCAGATCAAAGGGGAGAAGAGAAAGCTGAGAATTGCTGAAATGATAGGACTTTGTGGCTTGACACGTGAGCAGAATAAGAAAATAGGTTCGCTTTCTAAAGGCTATAGGCAAAGAGTGGGCTTGGCCCAAGCGTTACTACATGATCCTGAAGTGCTTATTCTAGATGAACCCACTACAGGCTTAGACCCTAACCAACTTGCTGAAATCAGAGGCTTGATTAAACAAATCAGTAAGGATAAGACCGTGATTCTTTCAACTCATATTATGCAAGAAGTGAAAGCTTTGTGCAATCGAGTGGTCATTATAAACCAGGGTAAAATTGTGGCCAACGATTCGGTTGCTCATTTAACTTCAGGAGCAAAGCAGGTTTTACACGTTGAATTGTCTAAGCCAATTGAGTTAAAAGCTATTTCTGAAATTAGAGATTTCAAGTTTAAGGATTTGGGCACTGGGAAATATCAGGTGACTTCGAAGGATAACAAAGACATTCGAGAACGATTTTTTAAACTGGCTTCTGAAAGAAACTGGGTGATTTTAGGAATGCAACTGATTGAGCAAGACCTAGAGCAAATCTTCTACGACTTAACTAACCAACAGAGCGATGTGGGCGATTTATAGAAAGGAAGTCCAGCAGTTTCTGAATTCATTGATCGCTTATGTGGTGATTGGTGTTTTTCTTACTGGTATTGGTTTGCTGATGTGGGTTTTTCCTGAGACCAGTGTACTAGACTATGGCTATGCCCAGCTCGATACGTTATTCTCTCTGGGGCCTTTCGTTTATATGTTCCTTATTCCAGCCATTACCATGCGGATGTTGGCTGAAGAGAGAAAGTCAGGGACATTAGAGTTGCTGCTTACTCGGCCATTGAGTGATTTTCAGATCATTTTCGGAAAATACTTGTCGGCTATCACTTTGGTGATTTTCTCCGTACTCCCAACAGTCGTCTATTATTACTCGGTTTATCAGCTGGGAAGCCCCGTTGGGAATTTAGATACCCCAGGAATTATTGGCTCCTATATGGGACTTATTTTGCTTGGTGGCGTATTTACATCCATTGGACTATTTGCTTCGGCACTCAGCGAAAATCAAATAGTCGCTTTCATTCTAGCAGTATTCTTCTGCTTCTTTATGTTCACAGGTATAAGCTCGTTAGCCGATATATTTACCGGTCAAACTGCGCTTTATATTGATGAAATGAGCCTTTCATTTCATTATGATGCCATGAGCCGCGGCCTGATTGACTCAAGAAATCTTGTGTTTTTCTTAAGCACTATTACTGTTGTTTTACTCCTTACTTCACTCAAATTTGCTGCCCGAAGAATGTCTTTCGAACCACACAGGGTAAAGGCCATGAGAGTATTCGGGTTGGGCTTATTTATTGTGTTTGCGATTAATGTAGTTGCCGCCAACTTTTTTTGGAGGTTCGATTTGACAGAAGAAAAACGATATACACTTCAAGAGCCCACAAAGGAATTATTGGGGAAACTGAATCAGCCTTTACATGTTGAGATTTTATTGGGGACTGATTTACCAACAGAGTTTCAGCGTTTTCGGAAATCCATTGTAGAAACCGTGGAAGAACTGGGTATTTATAGCAGCCAACCGATTTACTATTCAATTAACGACCCCGGAGCCGCTTCTACGGAAACTGAGAGAAATAAAAACTATCAGGCTTGGATGGATTCGGGACTTTCACCCACTAGAATATTTGACAATGATAATGGAACGGATGTTCAGAAGCTTATTTTTCCCTATGTGGTGCTTCGTTATGGAGATCGAACTTCCAGTGTTTTATTATTGAAAGGCAATCAAGGAGCATCATTTGAAATGAAGCTCAATCAATCGCTTGAAGGAATTGAATATGAATTGGCCACTGGAATTCAGCGTATTGCCAATATAGATAGAAAGCGTATTGGCTTGCTTCAGGGGCACGGGGAACTTGATTCGTTGAACATCTATTGGTTCGCTCGCGATTTCTCAGAAGCATTTGATATTGTACCTGTCAATTTGAGTGAAACAAGGGAGTTGAAAAACTTCGATGTGATTATTATGGCAAAGCCCACGAAGGCTTTTTCTAGGGAAGATAAGTTCAAGATTGATCAGCATCTGATGCATGGAGGGAAGGCTATTTTTATGGTGGATGCCCTTGGGGTGAATATGCGACAAGCGGGTGGAGTAGGTACTTTTGGTTTGCCTTACACGCTTGATCTGGATGATCTATTTTTTCGGTACGGAATTCGACTGAAGAAAGACTTGATTTTAGATGCTCAGAACTTTGGGCGATATCCGGTATTGATGGATGACTCTGAAACCATCACCAATTTAAAATGGCCATTTTTCTTTGGCGCTTCGTGGTTTAGCGAACACCCGATTACCCGGAATTTGGATGCCGTTTATACACGTTTCACCAGTACGATCGACACAGTAGCTGCTGATGGGATTAAGAAAACTCCATTGATATTCACCTCACAATACACCAGAATACTGAATGCCCCTGCACCAGTTTCGTTTGAGGAGATGGCAGTTGAGAACGACCCGAGTCTTTATCAAGGAGGTCAATATCCTATTGCTTATTTGTTAGAAGGGGAATTTGAGAGCCTTTTTAAGAATAGAGTTTTGCCTAAAGAAGGAGTGAATACCAGTGCTTTTAAAGCCGATAGCCCCGATACAAAAATCATTGTGATTGGAGATGGCGATATTATCAGAAATGAGATGCAACGAGGGACACCTTTGGATATGGGCTTTAATCCTTACACAGAAGGGGATGAGAAAAGAATATTCGCCAATAAGGATTTCATGATGAACGCCTTAACCTATTTGGTGGATGATGATGGGCTAATTCAGGCGAGAAGCAAGGAAATTAAACTGAGACCACTGGATAGAATAAGGGCGCAAAAAGAGAAGTTGAAGTGGCAGTTGATTAACCTTGTTGGGCCAATTGTTTTGCTGGTGCTCTTTGGTGTGATTCGTAACTTTATTCGGGTTAGAAAATACAGCCGGTTTTAGGTTTTTCAGAAGGTCGAAGTTTACTCAACCTTCTGAATGAATAACTTAGTATTTGGTTAAGCTATTGTCAATTTCATCGGCATAAGCCAGAATCCCACCTTTGAGGTTATAGAGGTTTTCGAAACCATGGTTTTGCTCTAACCAGCTGATCACATCTCCGCTACGTTTTCCACTACGGCAGTGAATCACCACTTTTTTATCGCGGCTGATATTATCTATGTTTCCCGGAATGGTGTTCATGGGAATCAATTCTCCACCAATTTCGGCTATGTCAAATTCGTTCTGTTCTCTTACATCAATCAACTGAAAATCGGCTCCTGATGCTTTTAGTTCTGCTAGTTCCTTGACGGTTGTTTCTTTCATAATACTATATAGACCAATGATTGTAACTGGAATTGAAAATTAATGAATTAAGATTGAATAGTTAGGGTCTTGAAGCCTTTTGTGTATCAACCAAATCTTGGGTCAGTTTGTTGAGTGTTTTTACTTTGGTGCTGAAATCGCCATCAATTCCATTACGGATGAGCTGCATATTTGAAATAAGGTCGTCAAGTTCATCGGGTAATAGTTCGTTGAAAAACTCACGCAGCCGTTTGGCTATTGTAGGTGATTTCCCGTTGGTAGAGATGCCAATTTTTAAATCACCCTTGGTAACAATACTTCCCATATAGAAATCACATAGTTCAGGCGTGTCAGCTACATTGACTAGAATACCCCTTTCTTTTGCTTCCTTCTGGATAAGGCGATTTAATTTATGGTCTTCAGTGGCAATAATGGCGAGCTGCATCTCAGTTAAGTCTTCATTGAAAAAGCCACGTTCTATTAATTCTACTGAAGTGTGTTTGTGTGCTAATGTTTTAATTTCGGAGTTGATTTCCTTCCCCACCAATGTCACTTTAGCGCTAGGGCTACTTTTGAGCAGAAAGGTTAATTTCTCAAGCGCAACTTCACCCCCTCCAACAATTAGAATATTGAAAGAGTCTGCTTTTAAAAATATAGGGTATAGTTCATTCGCCATAAGTAAGTACTTGTTGATGAGTTAAAGGAATAACCTGTGCTTTGTAAAGGTTTACTGTTTCTCCGATAATGATAATGGCGGGCGCACCAATGTTATTCGCTTTTGCCTTTTTCTGAATGCTATCAATAGTGCCATGAACCATTTTCTCATTCGGTAATGTGCCGTTTTGGATGATCGCGATTGGGGTTTCTCCCTTCTTTTCTTGTTGAAAAACCCGGCAAATTTCCGCCAGTTTTTTTGTACCCATTAGAATGACTATGGTGGCTGATGATTGGGCAGCAATGGCAATGTCGGGAGATAATTCACCTGTACTGGTGGTGCCGGTGGTTACCCAATAGCTTTGGTTTATGCCTCTGGAAGTAAGGGGAATATTTTGAAGAGCAGGTACTGCGTGAGCACTACTAATTCCCGGTACCATGGCGGTAGAAAGGCCATGTTTTTTGGCATAAGCAATCTCTTCGAAACCACGTCCGAATATGAAAGGGTCTCCACCTTTTAACCGTACCACGTGCCCCTTCTCATGAGCGAAGTATACAATCAATTCATTAATAGAATCTTGTGTATGACTGTGTTTTCCCACTCGCTTCCCTACATAAATAAGTTCGGCTTGTTTGGAGGAGTATGTCAAGAGTTCTTTGCTCACCAAGGCATCGTAAAGAATAACATCGGCTTCAGCAATGGCTTTAATGCCTTTGACGCTAATCAAGTCTGGATCGCCTGGGCCAGCTCCCACAAGGGTTAGTTTTGGATGTGTTCTCTGCATTAGGCTTTATAGAAATCGGTGATTACAGTTTTGTCTACACCATTCGCATCAGCCAATTGTTGACTTCTGTATTGATTGGCTTTTAATAGAAATTCTTCTGCGGCTTGATAGAAACGATGAGCAAACTCTTCTGTAGGTTCATTCTTGTTGATTTGGAGAACGAAGTCTTCAAATGAAGTCTCAAATAGGAATGGGGCTTTGTTGGTGAAGGTTTGATCAAAGCTTTGGAGAATGCCAATTTGAGTGTTGCAGCTTACATCTTCACTTAATAAAAGGGCCTTGGCTGCAATTACAAAAGCATTGTAGCTATTGTAAATGGCATCCGCATAAATACCTTCTTCTAGTCCTTCTTTCGACCAATCGAGTCTTTCTTTTGCCTCTTCAATTACGGTTTGAATTACATCCAGTGTTACGCTGGCGCATTCGCCCACCCCAATTTCAGGACTAAAGCTTTCGGACTTTCCCCAGTCCACATAATCCGATGCTTCAAGCGTTTGTACATCGGCTAGAGGTTTGAGCAAATGATAGAAATGCATTTTCCCAAAGCGCTGATAGAAATCGTTGAAATACTCTCCTTCATTAGCTTTCTCTTCGAACTCGTGAAGAAGAGAGGCCAATGCCAAAGGAATTTTTTTGGTTGGGACCTTGATTACTTTTTCAGCGATAAAACCTTCACCATCGGGCGATACTCCACCACCAATAACCACTTGCATGGCTGGAATGACTAGTGCTCCATTTTTAATGGAGCTTCCATGAAAACCTATATTAGCGGCCATGTGCTGCCCACAGGCATTCATGCAGCCACTGATCTTGATTTTGATAAATGACTCATCGATCAAGTGTTTAAATTCATTATTAAGCATCTGCTCAAGTGTTGTGGTTAGCGCAGTGCTATTGGTGACCGCCAAATTACAGGTGTCCGAACCTGGGCAAGAGGTTATGTCATGTGTAGAATTGAACCCGGGTTTTGCTAGGCCAAGCTCCGTTAATTCTTGAAAGAATAAAGGAAGAAGGTCTTGACGAACATACTTAATGAGTAGGCCTTGATTTACGGTTACTCGAATATCGTCCGCAGCATATTTTTGAACGAATTTGGCAAGTGATTTAGCGGTTGAGGAATGGATATCCCCCAAAGAAACCCGTAGCCAAATTCCAAAATAGTCTTTCTGTTTTTGTGGGAAGGTATTGGTGCGTTGCCAATCTTCAAATTCTTGCCAGTCTTCAATGTCTATTTTTGGGACTTCTATTTGCGCTATAAAAAGCACTTCCCCATAAGAAGAGTTCACCTCGAATGATTTTACCTTTAATGCTTTCTGTTCTTCGGTAACGAGGCTCATTAATTTATCAAAGCCAATTTTCTTCACCAAGAACTTCATTCTGGCTTTGTTGCGATTGGTTCGTTCCCCATAACGATCAAATACCCGAATTACGGCTTCTGTAAAAGGGATGAATTGATCGGCTGGTAAGAATTCATGTGCAGTTTGGGCAGTCATTGATACGGCCCCTAATCCGCCTCCGAGCACTACTTTAAAGCCCTTGATTATTTGCCCTTTCTCTTCCTTCAGTTTAGGGATAAACCCGATGTCGTGAAAATAGGTGTAAGCAGAATCTTTGTCATCTGACGCAAAAGCAATCTTAAATTTTCTACCCATGTCTTGACAAATGGGGTTTCGAAGAAAGTAATGTGTTAACTCATGGGCATAGGGAGTGATGTCGAATGGTTCGTTTGGGTTGATACCAGCATCTGGCGAAGCAGTTACGTTTCTTACGGTGTTCCCGCAGGCACCCCTTAGTGTTATTTGCTCTTCTTCTAATTCAGCCCAGAGAGCAGGGGAGTCCTGCATTTTAACAAAGTGCAACTGAATGTCTTGACGCGTGGTGAGGTGCAGGTTACCTGTTGCGTACTTATCAGATACTTCCGCAATTTTGATTAATTGATTGGTCGTTACTTTGCCATAAGGTAACTTAATTCGAACCATCTGTACTCCAGGCTGGCGTTGGCCATAAACTCCCCGTGTTAGGCGAAAGAGCTTAAATTTATCCTCTTCAATTTGACCTCGCCTGAACTTATCAATCTTTGATCTTAGCTCAATAATGTCTCTTTTGGCGGCTGTACTTACTTTTGGCGAAATATATGAATCCATTTGTCGGCTCTTTGGGGCTAATTTGAGCACAAAGAAAGTAAAAGAATATAAAATCTACCAAATTAGTAGGGTAATAATTTATAAATATAAATTCGCTTCATGGTAAGCGTATTTGCAAATGGTTGAAAAGAATGAGCTATTGAGTGTTATTTATTGAAGTATTTCAAACGCAATTCTTCTAGGTATTCCGTGGTAAGAGGTTTACTGGTAAACTCGCTAACATCATCAAGCTCATTCGCCTTTTTAATATAATCCGGGTTTTTAGAGGTAGAGAGCATGACCACGATTATACGTTCATTTTTTGCTTTGCCCAGCTTAGCGTACTCTTCCAAAAACTCCCAACCATCCATTCTAGGCATATTAATATCGAGAAAAATCAGGTCTGGCGAAGGCTTTTTACCTTCTAGGCTTAACTGAATATATTCTAAAGCTTCTTGCCCTCCGGCTACAGACACAACTTCATCTGCAAACTCAGACCTTTCTATTACAATTTTATGATAGAAATTATCGGCTTCATTGTCATCTACTAATAAAATGCACTTAACTTTTTGTTTCATACTGTTCTAGTTTGGAATGGAGAAATAGAATGTGCTGCCTTCGTTTGGCTTAGATTCGACCCATATTTTTCCACCATGGAGTTCTACAATTTTCAAACAACGGGCCAGTCCTATACCTGTTCCTTTGTATGAGTCCTGATTATGAAGTCGCTGAAAAATGACGAATATTTTCTCTTTATAACTTTCTTCAATACCGATCCCATTGTCCTTTACTTCAAAAACACACTGATTATCCTGTTCCTTACAAGAGATGTTAATTTCAGGAATGGTATCGGGGTTGCAAAATTTTATGGCATTAGAAATAAGGTTTTGGAACAAAGAACGAAGCTCGGGTTCGTGGCCCCTGACTTGATGTAGTTTGTCGATTTTTAGTTTCACCTTCTTTTCTGCCAATTGTACAGATAAGTCATTTTTAACATGATCAAGAATGTCATTACAGTTAACCAAAATGGGCTCCTTGTCAGATTTTCCTATGCTTGTGTACTCCAATAAAGCATGCAGTAGGTCTCGCATTCGATCTACTGAGCGTGTGATGTAACTTAGATATAGATTTGAATCCTTATCAAGTTTATCATGATGCTTCCAGTTGAGCAATTCCACATAGTTAGAGACTGTCCTGAGTGGTTCTTGTAGGTCGTGAGATGCGATATAGGCAAACTGATTCAACTCTTTGTTTTTCTGTTCGAGTAATTGCAGATGGTGTTGAGCGGATATTTCTGCTTTTTTTCTATCAGTAATGTCTTGAAATGTACCAGATAATTTAACGGTAACTCCATTCACAATGACAGGTAAACAAATTGCCCTTACCCAAAGGTGGTTTCCTTTCGCAGTAATAAATCGTACTTCGTGATCATAAGGAGTTCCATAGTCAATAGCACTTTGAACAGCATCCATTATTTTTTGTCTATCATCAGGGTGGTAGAAATTGATGCCTTCCTCTAGATTTGGAGATTTGCTCGGGTCTAATTCATGAATAAAATACACTTCATCAGTCCAATCAATCTTAAGTTGTTCTACATGTAATTCCCACCCTCCTATTTTTGTGATTTTGTTGGTTTTGGCAAGCAGGGCCTCACTTTTTCTGAGGTTTTCTTCGGCCATTCTTTGTTTGGTAATGTCGTAAACAATCCCCTCACGGAACATTACTTTACCAGCTTTACTGCGTCTAATGTAGGTGGTGTCAAGTACCCATTTTACATCACCATTTTTGGTGATAAGCCTGTAGGGCTCATGATGGTACATGTTATTGTTGTCACTTTTATTAGCTCTCTTTACCTCTGAGCTTACTCGTTTTAAGTCATCTGGGTGAATGATGTCATCATAACGTATTTGCTTACTTAAAAACTCGTCCGCAGAGTAACCAGATAATTCGAAGACATTTTTTGACACAAAATCAACGGGTAAATCTTCAATATTTTTCCATCTGAAAACAACGGCAGGGCTCCTGTTAATTATATTATATGCATACTTTAGAGCTGCCTCGGCTTCCTTTCGCTCTGTTATATCTTGCATTGTACCTCTGGAGCCAATGAAGTTGCTGTTGTTGTCGTACTTAGGTTCTGCTATGAGTTCAAGGTGCAGCCATTTTCCGTTTGAATGTTTGGCCCTAAACTCAAATTGAGTTTTTTTATCGTTGATCAGAGACGCTACTAATTTCTCGAATGATGGTTGGTCTTCTGGGTGTATTAATTTGTAAAAACTTTCTCTTTGAGGTTGAAATTTGTCAGGGTTTAAGCCGAATAAGGTATATAATTCGTTTGACCACCAGATTTCGTTGGCCGAATGTGTGGTGTCAAAACTCCCAATTTTAGCGATTTTTTGGGCTTGGTTGAGGTTGAATTCGTTCTTAAGAATTTGATCCTTTTTTAATAGATTGTTCTGGCTTAACTTGTATTCTGTAATGTCTATATGGATAGCTGTATAGCTCTCAATTTCACCTTGGTTGTTTTTGAAAGGAACAAGGGATGTTTGAGTCCAATAATACTCTCCGCTTTTTTTTCGATTGTGCAACTCTCCTTTCCAAGTTTGACCTTCTGAAATCTGATTTTGTATATCCGAAAGTAAGTCGTGATTTCCCCCCAATAACTCTTCAGGACTATAGCCAGAGATGCTACATAAATAATCGTTTACAAAAGTGATGTTACCATGAATGTCTATGATAGAAACAGCTGCGGAATGGTTAAGGGCTTCTAGGAGCATTTTTTGCTCGTGCCTTTGTTTAATTAACTCATTTGTATTATCAACTTTTGAAATCACTTTTGATATAGGATTACAGTATATTAGATAGAAAGCACTTGAAGGTATGCCTGTTCGGCTGAACATTTAATACTTCCGATAAGATACTGAAATATATATTAAATACCATATTCACGTCTTTATATGTGCGTTTCAAAGCAACAGAAGGTTTTTATTCTTGTAAATGAGTTGCTCTGACGAAGAGGTGAAGGAGATATTTCAGGTTTTATTTGCTCGAAAATGTAAAGACAAAAAAAGCCTCAACCATTTCTGATTGAGGCCTTGAAAAAGCTTGTTATTTCTAAGCTTATAAAGTTTGCTTAGGGTCGAATTTTTCTAAATAATCTGCCACTCTTCTTACAAGCATACCTCCTAAAGATCCATCTACAACCCTGTGATCGTAAGAATGGGAAAGGAACATTTTATGACGTATAGCTATTGCATCACCAGAAGGTGTTTCGATTACCGCTGGCTTTTTAACCACTGCGCCTAAAGCCATAATGGCTACTTGAGGCTGCATGATGATTGGTGTTCCCATTACGTTTCCAAAAGAACCTACATTCGAAACAGTGAAAGTGCCACCTTGGAGATCGTCTGGTGTTAGCTTGTTTTCACGTGCTTTTTTGGCCAAAGCGTTCACCTTCTTAGTAAGCCCAATCAAGTTGTACTGGTCGGCCCTGTGTATTACGGGAACAATAAGGTTACCGCTTGGAAGGGCTACTGCTAAACCAATATTAATGTCTTTTTTCTTAATGATTCTAGTGCCGTCTACCTGAACATTAATCATTGGGTAGTCTTTGATCGCTTTTACTATGGCTTCTATAAAGATTGGAGTAAAGGTGATTGGCTCGCCTTCTCTTTCCATAAAGCTGTTTTTTACTTTGTTTCTCCATGCAACTACATTTGATACATCAGCTTCAACAAAAGAGGTGACATGTGGGGAAATACGCTTAGAATCCACCATACGTTCGGCAATCATCTTACGCATTCTGTCCATTTCGATGATCTCATCATCACCAGAAATCGAAACTGGCATTTGCTTAGGTGCTGACTGCATTGGAGCAGATGGGGCTACTTGAGCTGGCGCAGGGGCTGCACCTCCTTGTGGCCTGTTTTTAACGTAGGCCAAAATATCTTTCTTGGTTACTCTATCTTCTCTACCTGTACCTGGAACTCTTTCCAATTCACTCATGGAAATTCCTTCTTCACGAGCAATGTTCATCACCAATGGAGAATAGAATCGATCACCAGCAGGTTTGTCTAATACTACTGCTTGTCCATTCGAGGCTGCTTCAGCAGGTTTTTCGCTTGCTGAAGTTGCTTTAGGCGCTGCTGCAACGGGAGCGGAGTCGCTACCAGCCGAAGCTTCTGTTTCAATTCGTGCAATTGGAGCGCCCACAGGAACTACTTCGCCTTCCTTTACTAATATTTCTTTCAAAACGCCCGCATGAATGGCAGGAACTTCGGTGTCAACCTTATCTGTGGCTACTTCCAATACAGACTCATCGGCTTCAATTGTGTCGCCTTCCTGTTTTAGCCAAGTCAACACTGTGCCCTCCATTATACTCTCGCCCATTTTAGGCATCACCATTTCTACAAGTGCCATATTCTTATGTTCTTAGAGATTAAAAACGTTTGCATTAAAAAGACAAAAATAGCATTAAACCAAATATTATCAATGTTCTATTGATTCAAACTTTTCCTTACCAAATTTAGTACTGCTATTTCTGTTAATTCAATATTTAATATTCTATTCTGCGTTAATTGAAGCCTTTTGGTTATGGTTTGTTTGCCGTCAGCAACGGCAATCCACACAGTTCCGACTGGTTTTTCTTCAGAACCACCTCCCGGCCCGGCAATTCCACTGCTGGCCACACCGATATCTGAGTTAAACTTCTCCCTGATTCTTTCGGCCATTTCCTCTACACATTCTTCGCTTACTGCGCCATGTTTTTCAAGGGTAGAAGCCTTAACACCTAACACGTCAACCTTAAATTGGTTGTGGTAAGGTACAATTCCGCCCTGAAAGTAAGCAGATGATCCGGGAATTTGAGTGATTTTGTGTTGAATAAATCCACCCGAACAACTTTCTGCTAGGGCAATTGTCTTCTTTTGATCAATAAGCAAGAGGCCTATCGCTTCTTCCAAGCTTGTTTCATCATAACCATAGATGTACTTGCCTGCCAAGGGAATAAATGCTTCGATCAGTTGCTGAACGTCTTTTTCAAGCTGGCTGCGGTTTTCACCGAAGGCAGTAAGCCTTAATTTTACATGGCCTATGCTGGGTAAATATGCTAGGCGAATATGTGGCGGAAGAGCGTTCTCCCAATCTTTAATTTTATCAGCCAGGAAGGATTCACCTATGCCTACTGTCTTAATCACCTTATGGTAAATCACTGGGGTTTGAAAGAAGTCACGAACTTTAGGGATGACGAACTCCTTCATAACATTCTTCATTTCATGAGGTACGCCTGGCATGGAAACAAAGATTTTCCCGTTTCTTTCATACCAAGTGCAAGGAGCAGTACCTAAAGAGTTATGAATCACCTCAGCAATTTCTGGTACCAAAGCCTGCCTTTTGTTCATTTCTGTAAACTCTCTTCCACGTTTTTCGAAGAAGTCTTTTACGTGCGCTAAAACACTTGCGTTTTCAATAACCTTGCAATCAAAGTACTTGGCCAAAGTAGGCATGGTGAGATCATCATTGGTGGGGCCTAATCCGCCCGTAATTAAAACCAAATCTGCTCGGCTTTCGGCTTCGGTAAAGGCATGCAGAATGTCAGGTTCATTGTCTCCAACCGTAGTTTTTCTTACGACTCTAATTCCTAATAGATCGAGTTGAGCACTCATCCATTGGGCATTGGTATCTAAAATTTGACCATAAAGGATTTCATCTCCAATGGTTAGAATTTCGGCAGTTATGTTTTTCATATGGAGATTTATTGGGCGGCTTTTAAGGCTTGCTCAATATCGGTTATAATGTCTGTAATGTGCTCTAAACCTACTGAAACACGAATCAGTTCCGGAGTAATCCCCACCTTCATTCTTTCTTCTTCGGAAAGCTTTGCGTGTGTGGTGGAAGAAGGGTGGGTTACGATGGTTCGGCTATCGCCCAAATTGGCGGTAAGCGAACAGATCTTAATGTTGTTCAAAAATGTTCTTCCGCTTTCTAAGCCTCCTTTGATACCAAACGCAACCATTGCACCACCCGACTTCATTTGTTTTTTGGCTACCTCATACATGGGGTGCGACTTTAAGAAGGGGTATTTGACCCACTCTACGAATTCAGAACTCTCTAGAAATTCAGCCAGTTTGAGTGCATTTTCAGAATGGCGATCCATGCGCACGGCCAAGGTTTCTAAGCTTTTGGAAATTACCCAAGCATTAAAGGCGGATAGCGCAGGGCCAGTACTTCTGCTAAAGGCATAGATTTCATCGATCAATTCTTTTTTACCCACCGTAACTCCGCCCATTACGCGCCCTTGCCCATCCATAAATTTGGTGGCCGAATGAATTACCAAATCAGCACCATACTGAATCGGTTGTTGTAGATAAGGAGTGGCAAAACAGTTGTCGACTACTAAAATGAGATTATGTTTTTTTGCAAAATGCCCCAACCATTCTAAATCAATAATGTCTACAGCGGGGTTTGTAGGGGTTTCTACATATAAAATTTTGCTATTGGGTTGAACCGCTTTGTCCCAATCGCTGGTGTTGTCAATGTCCACATAGGTGGTATCGATTTTCCATTTGGGCAATATTTTACCGAAAACGGTATGGGTTGAACCAAATATGGATCGGCAAGAAATAATATGGTCACCAGAGGAAAGTAGGGCAGCGAAAGTAGAGAAAATGGCGGCCATTCCTGAAGCAAAGGCATAACCTGCTTCAGCGTTTTCCATTTTACAGACTTTGTCTACAAACTCCTGAAGGTTTGGGTTGCTAAAACGGCTATAAATATTCTTTTCATTCTCACCAGCAAATGCAGCACGCATTTCTTCTGCATCCTCATAGGTAAAGCTAGAAGTAAGGTACATAGGAGTAGAGTGCTCCTGCGCATGAGTACCTTCAATTTGAGTGCGGATGGCCTCGGTTTCGAATTGTTTTTTCTCCTCTTTCATTAAAATCATTTCTTGCCCAAATATACAGTTCCAAATAGCTACTGAAAAGAATTGAGTCTTTGTTTATTTAGATAACGGCCTGTTTAGTCCAAAGGAATTTCTTGGGCTATAAAATAAAGGTTAAGAATGAATGTAGATTATTTACTGCTTCTCATCTGGTTTAAAGCAATCTCGGCCAACATTGGCCATTTGTCTGCTTCTTCAAAGCTTATCACAAACCAGTCTTTCAATGGAGGTTTGGTTTTGAAGGGGTTAAGCAATTCATATTTATGAATGCCCTCCGACTCTGGTTCGAAATTTCTTCCTAAACGAACTGTAAGTGACCTTTTATAGAAAAAGGCAAAGTTTTTACCCTTCAGTTGAATTCCTGGAGATGACATCATTGTCCCTTCTTCCACCTCAGGATGCTTGGTAATGATGGTGTCCCTTACTTGGTTGAATAATTCTTCTTCCATAATAAAATTGTCTATTTGATTGATGTTCAATATAAATCCTGAGCATTCTTGCCCAAGTATGAGTTTGAGTAAGCCATCTGACGTTGAAAATCTGTAAATTCGTGAACTTTACAGCTGAATTTAATCAATCCGAAATGAAAAAGTATCTAATAGTTTTCCTTATGACGATCCTAATGGGGTGTGGAGGGACAAAAACTGAGAATAAAATTGAAGAAGTAAAAATGGATCCTCCCAAAATGGAGCATCACTCTGCTAGCATCACTAAAGTTTTTGACGCTCATGGTGGTTTTGGTAACTGGTCTGAAATGAAGCAGCTTTCTTATGATATGTCGAACGGGCAACATCACCTGATTGAGCTTCAAAGCAGATATACAAGAATTGTGTCTGAGAAGGATACTACTGGTTTTGATGGCAATGAGGTGTGGATGATGCCCGCAACGGCCAACGCTTCTCGAGCAAGAATGACCTATAACCTCTATTTCTACTTTTATGCATTCCCTTTTGTTGTAGGCGATCAAGGAGTCATATATGAAGACGTAGAACCAATGAACATTTTGGGCACAGCATACAATGGAGTTAAAGTGTCATATGAAAGCGGAGTAGGAGAGTCATCAAAAGACAATTATATTATTTATTCTGACCCAGAAACCAACAAAATGGCTTGGCTAATGTATACCGCCACTTTTGGTGGAGAAGAGGCAAGTGACAGATGGAGCTTGATTAAGTATGATCAATGGCAAACCATCAACGGAATTACCATTCCAAAATCTTTGCAATGGTATCAGTATAAAGATGGAGAAGTAGGTGGAATGAGAAACGAAGTGCTTTTCGAAAATGTAAAGCTTTCAAAAGAAGTTCCTAGCATGGATAATTTCAAAATGCCTGAAGGTGCACAAATAGCTCCAAAGGGATAGAAGAGCATAAAGCATAATCTGTTAAATAGAAATGTCGCAATGGGGTAGCCCTGTTGCGACATTTTTTTGTACTGGGGTTTTTCACCACAGGCTTGGTAAGAAATGACAAATAAACGTGTCATTCTTTCCCCATATTTGTCCGCTTACAGGATTCTTGTTTTCATTTTGACAGCAATTTTCTCTATTCGAAAAGAAAACTCTACATAAAGTTGTGGAAAGAGCTGTTTAAAGAAAATAATAGTTACTTGGAACAGAACTTGCTTGAAGAGTAATCGTTTAACGAAGCCATATATGAAACCAAATTCACACAACATGAAAAGCATTTTTAAATTAGTGCCAGTCTTCTGTGTACTGTTCTTTGTACTTTCTTCCTGTAAGAGTCAAAAAGCAGTGGTTGATGCCAACCAAGAACCAGAAGAAGTTATTGAAGAAACCATTCCAGAGCCAACTCCTCCTGTAAAGGAAGAACCAAAAGTAGACCCAGAGGCCGCTAATAGAGCGCTTGACGCTAGGTTGTCTAACTACTTTGGACAAATCGCGAATGCTTCTTCTATTAATGCAGCAAATAATAACATCAGAGAAGCCGTTGGAATGTTTAGTAATGGAGAAGCTCCAGTTTTGATCATTTTTTACGCAGCCAATGGAACTGAAGATTTTGACGAACCAACTACGATTACTAAGTACCTTAACTACTTAAAGGACCTTAAGAAGGCTCCACACAAGGTAAAGGAAATGGTGATGGATTCTCAAGGCAGAATCAAAGAGTTAGTATTAGTAAAGAAATAGTCAAAACACTCTAACACAAGAAAATTATGAACAATCAAATATTAAAAAGACTTTCTTATGTGGTTGCTTTAATGGCGGTTTTTGCTATTTCAACCCAAGCTCAAAGTCCAGTAGATCCCAATCGTGAAAAAGCAATTGATTCACTTGCATTGGAAAAAGTTAAAGACTTAGGTAAGTACATCGCTATTATTGGAAACAAGGACACTCCTTTTTCTGAAGCCAACCGCGTTATGGACAGGGCCGAAGAGCTATTCGCTCCAGGTAGTGAAATGGGCGTGTCATCGCTCGCTACGGAAGAGATCAAGTACTACAAAGTGCGTGAATATTTCCAGAGATTGATGGCGCTTAACTATGATAAGGTAAATATCGAATGGTATGATGTTCAGTATATATCTGATTTGGAAAGACAGCCTGACGGCCGATATGTTGGTGTAGTAACTGTTTACCAGAAGTTTGAAGGAACTACTGCGGATAAAATGAACTACAAAGACACGACTAAAAAGGATATTACAATTTACGTAGAAAAGAAAAAGACTCAAATTGCAGGTAGAACTATCGAATTTTGGGACGTAATTTTGGGCGATATCAGAGTATCTGAAACTTCAGTATGAAAAGACTAATTCTTCTTTCACTTTCTTTCTTCTTCGTTTTTACTTCATATTCATCTGCTCAAATTGTAGGGGATAATTATGAAATCGAGCAGCAACTGTTGGCAAGCACAAAGCAACTCAATCAGTTTTTTAAGCGCTTTAACGGAGAGGAAGACGTAAAAGGAAGAACTTTTGAGCCTGATGATAGGCAATACCGCAATGATAGGTTGCGTAAAAAATACTTCAGTATCCTCTTCGATGAGGAGGATACTGATATTTCTTCTCAAGCCAAGAATGATTTTGTTGAAAGAGTAACTCAGGGCGATAATCCAGAGTTTTTGAATTTGCATTCAAAAGATTGGTTCGCTGTAGTAAATACTACCTTTCTGTATAAAGGGAAAGAAGTGCCTTTGCTGCTTTACATGAAAATTCAACAAGAAGCCCTTGGTTATGAATGGGTGATAGCTGATATCGCCTTTGATCCATACAAAACCATGTTTGATAAGCAAAGAGGCGAAACTAAGGTGTTTCTACACCCAATGAGCCATGAGCTTGACTTCATGAACTTAAGAAAAGCCCTTTTGAAAGGAGGCGTTCCCGAGTCATATACTTTGGCCGATTACAAGCCAGATTTATTGACTGTTTTTCTCTACGAAGTGAAAATGGGGATTCTTCAATTTCAAACCGTAAACCGAATGAATTATCATTTCTTCGGTATTGATGGTTGGTATTTTTCTCTCACGAATTTTAACCGTGCCAGCGACAATTCGGGTTGGTTAATTTCAGACTTGCTCCAAGTCAATGCTTCTCAAAAGGAAGATTTGTTAAAATTAATTTATGAGAAGAAATAGACTCGTTTTATTGCTGCTATTTTTTAGCGCAAGTGCCTCACTATGGGCGCAATCTCCTGTTTTGGCCGACTCGGTGTTGGAAAAAAAGAAGGAGGGGGTAAAAGAAATTATCAGTGCGTTAGAATATTACCTTAATGTTATAGGTGCAGAGCGTACTGCTGTAAGCGAGAAAGAGGTGATCATTAGCAATAGCTATGCAAAACTCTTTGTCGACCCTAAAGTTCAAGTGGAAGATGATCTGGAGGAAAAGAGATCAACTCCGATCTTTAAAGACATCCAAGCCTATCTAAAAGACATTGACTTCTTCTTCAAGAATGTGGTTTTTGATTTCGAAATCACAGAAATATTGGTGCAAACCAAAGAGGACGGCACACCATTCTATAAGGCTGAAATCATAAGAAATTTGCAAGGCACTTCATTAAGTGGAGAGCCTGTAAACAGTAGTCAAAAGCGATTCATCGAATTGAATTTAGACCCTAGGAAGAGTGAATTAAAGATCGCCAGTATCTATACGAATAAACTGAGCAGAGATAAACAACTTAGAGAGTGGTGGTCGCTGCTCACATTTGGTTGGAAACAGGTTTTTAAAGATAAAATCAAGTTTCAAGGAGACAGTATGTCCAATCAGGACTTGGTGCGTTTGGCCTCCATCGATTCCCTTGATTTATCAGGAAATGACCTAGTTCTCAATCTCGATCCAATTTATCAGCTTACCAACCTGAAGTATTTGAAAATAAGCAATACATGGATCAATGACCTAAAACCTTTGCGATCCATCAATACATTAAAGTCACTGGATGTTTCCAATACTTCCGTTTTCGATCTTCAATACCTAAAATACCATAACGAAATAGAATCGCTTAATCTCTCGAATTGTCATGTAGAGGATTTCTCATTATTGAAGTCGTTTGAGAAATTAAAGAAGCTGAACCTGTCTAGAATCAAACAAATAGATTTGTCATTTATAAGTGATCTTACTTCTCTGGAAGAGCTAAACTTGTCAGAAGCCGGGCAAACGGCAACAGTTGACTTTTCTAAGCTGAGTAAGCTTAAAAAGCTTGATCTATCAGCAAGTGATATTCTCAGCTTGAATGGTTTTCAATCGGCAACAGGCTTACAAGAATTAAACCTTGAGTTGACAAATGTGAGTGACCTTGCTCCGCTTTCAGCCTTGGGGCAATTGAAGACGGTGAATATTACCAATACAAAGGTGGAATCACTTCAGCCTCTTGCTCAAGTGAAATCCTTGACAAAGATATACTGTGACAATGCACCGCTGGAAGAAGCCAGTACGGAGGCTTATGTGGAGGCCAATCCGCGAGTTTTAGTCGTGAGGAACACCAAGCAATTAGAGCAATGGTGGGGTGGAATGTCAGATATGTGGAAAGGCGTTTTATCGAAATACATGGATACGCCTAATCCAGGAAACGAAGATTTGATTCAGTTGTTAAGAATCGATTCTTTGAATTTAGAAGGAGCTGGAATTATAACTTTAGCGCCATTGGCTCAGTTGAAGAAAATTGCGCATTTGAACCTAAACTCCAATCCGTTAAAGAGCCTCCAGGGGCTTGAGTCAATGGAGCGATTAGAGACACTTACGCTGAACAATACTGCTGTAGCAGATCTTTCGCCTTTGGCGAACTTATCTAACTTAAGGCATATTGAAGCTGAGAACACCAAGGTCAAAAATATTACTGATTTGGGACGATTGACAATGTTGAAATACTTGAGTCTTGAGGGAAGTAATGTTGATAAAACTGCTGTTTCGTTACTACTCGATAAGAAGGAAGACTTGACCGTGATTTTCCAAACCAAAGCCTTAAATGCTTGGTGGGGAATCTTGAGCGAGCCAATAAAACGAGCTTTTAAAGAAAATGTGGTGATGGCTGCACAGCCTTCAGCCAAACAATTGCATCAATTGGTGTCCCTTGAAAGGTTGAATATTCAAGGCTCATCTATCACCAGTTTGGCGGAACTGTCTGAGTTTTATCGATTGACAGAACTTAGCCTAAACCGTTTGGGAATGAAAGATTTGAACTCATTGCCAGATCTAAAAACTTTAGAATCCCTGAGCTTTACGGAAATGCCAGTTGCGGATTTATTGTCTGTACTGAAATTCAACAACCTCAAGTCACTGAATTTTAGCAATACGGCCATCGATGATTTGCGCCCGCTCACAACGATGACTAAACTGGAACGAATCAATTGCTCAGGAACAAACGTCAAGCGTTTCACGGGGCTGGAAGGCCTGTCTAACTTAAAATGGATAGACTGTTCAAACACCAAAGTTTTCAAATTCGACCGATTGACGGAGCTCAAGAAACTTGAAACCGTTATCTGCTTCAATACCTCTTTGCGCAGCAACGATATCGAAAAGCTGAAAAGCGCTCTCCCGAATGTGGAGGTGGTGTTTTATTAAGGTGTAAATAATAACAAAGATTAGTATTACTAAAGCGTAACACAGATTCTACCTCAGGAAATAGGTTTATTTTTGAACCGATCAATTTGCAAGACGTTTCGCTCTAACATCTAACATCTAACATCTAACATCTAACATCTAACATCTAACAACTAACCCTCAAACCTCTTAAACACCGCACTGGCCATATGTCCACCGAAGCCAAAAGTGTTGCTCAATGCATATTTCACTTCTCGCTTTTGTGCCGAACCGAGTGTGAACTCAAACTTACCATCAAATTCTGGATCAACGTTTTTCGTGTTAATCGTTGGAGGAATAATGCCTTCTACAATGGCCATTACGCTGGCAATGGCTTCGATGGCGCCTGCTGCACCAAGTAAGTGGCCTGTCATAGATTTAGTCGCAGAAATATTGAGGCCTGGGTTCGTTCCAAATAGCCTTTCAACCGCGATCAACTCACTTGGGTCACCCACTGGGGTGGAGGTGGCGTGCATGTTGATATAATCAATGTCTTTTGGTTCGATACCCGCATCATTGAGGGCTTCTTGCATTCCTAAGAAAGCACCTTCTCCTTCGGGGTGGGTTCCGGTTAAATGATACGCATCTGCGGCCATTCCGCCACCAGCAACTTCCGCTATAATAGTAGCGCCTCTGGCAATAGCGTGTTCGTAAGATTCCAAGATTAAAGTACCAGCACCTTCACCCATTACAAATCCATCACGACTTACATCGAACGGTCGGCAAGCCGTTTCTGGGTTTTCGTTATTGGTAGAAAGTGCACGAGAAGCGGTAAATCCGCCCAAGCCAGCAGCTGTAATTGGAGCCTCTGAACCACCCGTAATGATCATGTCGGCTTTGCCCCATTTGATGTAGTTAAAGGCATCTATAATGGCAGTGGTAGAGGAGGCGCAAGCAGAAATGGTGGTGAAGTTCACGCCTCTTAGTCCGTATTTGATAGAGATAAGTCCCGAAGCAATATCGGCTATGATTTTGGGAATGAAGAAAGGGGAGAAGCGCGGTGTCTCGTCATTTTTAGCATAGGCAATCATCTCTTCGGTAAAAGTCTGAATGCCGCCATTGCCCGAACCCCAAATCACTCCAATCCTATTTCTGTTCAGGACATCGAAATCAATTTTAGCATTTTTAATGGCTTCTTCCGTAGCGATTAGTGCATACTGCGTAAATGGGTCCATGCGTCTCGCCTCAATTCTCGGAATGTAATCTTCTACATTAAAGTCCTTCAGTTCGCAGGCAAAGTGGCTTTTGAATTTCGTTGTATCGAACCTTGTAATTGGTCCGCTACCGCTCTTTCCAGCCTTTAAGTTTGCCCAATAAGTTTCTAGATTATTTCCAATTGGGGTCAGTGCCCCCATTCCCGTTATGACTACTCTTTTCATGTTGTTATTTTTAATTGGTGATTCACCAATGATTTCATGTTTTCAATAATGTTAAAAAACGATGCTGGATCGTTCGTGGTTTTCGCAATCAGAATACCGCCTTCAATGGAAGCGATATAAAGGTTTGCGAAACTTAATGCGTTAATTTCAGGCTTGATTTCGCCTGAATCCTGTCCCTCTTTGATGACGCTGGCAATTTCAGATTGCCAAGTCAAAAGGATGGTTTTCGCCTTTTCCTTAAAAAAAGGATAAAAGTCATCTGCTTCTACCGCCACATTCATTAACGGACAACCGCCATTGTTGGCCACGGTTTCAAAGTTCTGATGATAGAAGTTAAGTAAACCGATGAGCTTGGCTATACTTGAAGGGTGCGCAGCCCAAGTCATTTGTAAACCTTTCTGTAAGAATTTCACATTATGATTGAAGCAGGCTTCTGCCAAGTTTTCCTTATTTCCGAAGTTACCATAAATGGCGCCCTTGGTCAAGCCCGTGGCGCTGGTGATGTCCGACAAAGCCGTGCTCTGGTAACCCTTTTTGTTGAAAATTGGGGCTACCGTTTCAATGATTCTTTTCTTCGTTCTTTCTGATTTAGCAAAAGGCACATGTAAAAATATACCAATCGGTATATTTTTACAAAGATTAACGTATAAATTTCAGTTACGCCTGTTTTTTACTTCTACGGTTTGAATTTACTGCTTGGATTATTGTAATTGAACTGGTCTAAAAACTCGCTTATGAAACGTACAATCCTCATTGCCTTCTCTTTATTGTTGATTACCCAATTGAGTTTTTCTCAAGAAAAAAAATGGGTAAACCCCATCATCAAAAATTACGGTCGAATTTTAGAATTGGAAAAGGTGGATGTTGCTCCTGATCCAAACATGGAATACAAAATTCTGATTGAATTGGTGCATAAACTCGATAAGCCTGAAAATGCGGAATTTGCAGCCACTAATGTGGCGCGATTGATCAACCTACACGGAGTCGGTGGAGTAAAGCCTGAAAACCTTAAGGTTGTGGTAGTAGTGCACGCTGGCGCTACTAATTCGATGCTGAATGCCGAGGCTTATAAAACCAAATACGAAGTGGATAGCCCTTATGCGCCATTGTATGAAGAGTTAATGGAGGCAGGTGTTGAGGTCGTGGTCTGCGGTCAGTCTTATTCCATGTATGGAAATAAGGTGGAGGACTTAATGCCGGGTGTGAAAATTGGCACTTCGGCACTCACCACCATAAGCACCTATCAACTTAAAGGCTACGCTTTTTTTAAGTGGGATTAGCCCTTCATTTGATTGACAGGGCTAGATGAAATTTAACTATTTAATTGGCCTTAATACTCGTTTTTCTACTGCTACCTCATTGATTTTCTCTTTGGAATAATAGACAGGGAAATATTGGTCATTCGCCCATGGTTCAAATAGGTTGCTATAAAATGGACTTTCCGGATTACCTGATTGACCAGGGCCATTGGTGGCTATTGCAGCATCCCAATCACCCGTATTAATAATCATTCTGAACGAGGCACCACTGCTCTGTCGGTTATTTCCTCCTGTTGAACCAACGGTGTAGGAGTTGCCGCCTCTTGGCAGCGGGCCTAAGTTTATTTTAGCCTGAAGATCGGGTTTCACCAGGTCGCCAAGTGCATGTTGCATGGCGGTGTGCTTGAGTTTTTCCTGGCCATATTGCCATTTTTCGATGTCATCACCAAGGGTTTTTTTTAGGTAGGTAATTCCATTGTTAAAGGCTTCAGTTAAAAACTGATCTCTACCTTTTGCTGGGCTCGCTCCGAAGCGCTGGTCAGGGTTTTCTAACCATTGAATGATTCGGGTCAGTTGTAGACTATATACGATTCCTTTCAATTCACTTGGGACAAATTTTTGAGTAGCTAATCGTGAGAGCTGATTCTCGAAGGCCACATAAATGGCTGCTTCGATGGAATTGGCTTCTAATCTATAATCCCAATTTTTCAGTCTATTTCTGATGTCATCAGCTTTGCCTTCAAGCGTTATGTTCATCAGCATTGGCGTTAAAGTTCTGGCTGGAACCGAAAGGTAATCTACCTGCAAGGCCCTTAAGGATTCCATGTCAAAATCATTTCCGCTTTTTAGCACTTCAGCAACGCGATCACCACGAAATGGGTCGGCCCAGGTGTAGCCAACGGCATTCCAGTGTCTGTAATCGTCTGGTGTCACATTTTGATTGGCGGTAGCAATAAAGCCTTTTGCTGGATTCAAGTCATTTGGTTTTTCGATAATGGGTAAATAGCTGTCCCATTCATAACGGCCATCGCCCGGCACGGGCACCATACCACTAAAGTTATTTCGGATGGGTGCAATGCCCACGGCTTGTAATCCGATATTTCCTTTTTTATCAGCCCAAATCATGTTTTCGCCCGGGATATGACTGAAGTTGCAGGCTTCTCTAAACTCTTCCCAAGTTTTGGCCTGGTCCATTCTTAATGAGGCTAAATAAGGCGAGCCACCTGGCTCTAACCAAGCAGAACGGATAGCGTAAGCCACATTGTTTTTCTCATCCACATAAGCCACAGGGCCATGCTGGGTATATTTCATATCAACAGTTTGGTCCGCCATCCCTTTTACTTTGATGGTTTCTGAAATGGTTTTCATATCCACCCATTCACTATTGTATTTGTATTGGTTTGCGTTATCAGGATTGAGTTCATAAACATAAAGGTCTTCTCCATCGGTTTCGAAAACGGTCAATCCCCAAGCACCGTATTCGTTATGCCCGATAGATATTCCTGGGATTTCTGGTTCACCGCCACCAATTACATTCCAACCCGGAGCTACCAAATGCACCATATAGCGTAATGATGGAACAGCAATAGTCCTGTGCGGATCGTTGGCCATATAGGTGTTGCCATCTGCTGTTTTTGCACCACTTACTACCCAGTTATTGCTGCCAATGGAAAGAGAATCATTTTTTCCATCGAATATTGAGGTCAAAGCCTTTTCTTCAATACTATTTCGGTAGGCTTCAGCGATGTCCTCTTTTTCGAATTTCACAGTCGTGCGGTAAGCGTTGTATAGTTCGAGGATATTGTCATCAGAGAGCAATTCTTTGTTGATTTTGGCATCGATTGTTAAGTCTGGGTCTTGAGGATGGAACCAGAAGAGCTCTTTTACTTTTGCATCACCCACTTTGGCAACGGCTCGGCCTACTTGCAGTTCTTTACCAATGTTCCCTAAGAGCCCTTGATGTCGAGAAATAACAACATCTGGAGTCCATTTTTGGGGAAGGATACCAAGCACTTTAAATTCAATTGGTAGCTGCTCTTTGTTTTTGAGCGCTTCTTCAATGTAGGCATTCACACCTGCGGTGTAGGCAGTGATAATTTCTTCGCCATCATCGTGATAATGGTTCATCTCCTCTTTCATATCTCCTCTGAATTTAAAAAGACGAGTTCCGATGTCTCGTTTTAATTCTTTTTCACCAAGAATTTCAGCAACAGTTCCAGTCGCTTGTCTTCTCCAAATTTCGAACTGAAAAAGACGGTCTTGAGCTGCAGCATAGCCTTGAGCAAAAAATAGGTCATGTTGGTTTTCAGCATAGATATGGTTGAGCCCCCATTCATCGCGAATAATTTCTACGGGCGCTTTAAGCCCATCGATGGAGACTTCATTTGTGGGGTCTGAAGAACAAGAGAATAGAAAAAAGACAAGCAGGAGCGTGAGGTGATTTTTCATACAGTTTGGTTTAAGGAGCTTTCCTTGAATGTACAAAAAAGAGATTTAATAAAAACGGATTCTTACGTGAGGTGTATTAGTCTCTTTTTAGTGCCTTGGCAATACCTTGTTCTAAGAGTGGCTCCATAATGAGGTAGCCCGCAGCATTTGGATGTACTCCATCTGTGCCAAGTTCTTGCTTCAGTCCATTGGCTTTGTCCACCATTGCGGAAAAATAATCGACATAAACCAAGTCATTCTCTTGCGCATAGGCTTTCAAATGACCGTTTAATTCAATCATTTTTGGGCCAGGGTTCATTCCCGGTCGCCAAGGGAAATCTGCAGCAGGAAGCACGGAGCAAATGATTACTTCGATGCCATTTGCTTTCGCCAACTCTGCCATGGAGAAGATATTGTCGGTGATCATTTTAATGGTAGAAGGACCTGTATTCCCTGCGATGTCGTTGATTCCAGCCAGAATAACAACTACGAAGGCATCAAGGCCAATCACATCTTGTTTGAAACGGATTAGCATTTGAGGGGTGGTTTGTCCACTAATCCCCCTGTTTACATAAGGTTTGTCTTTGAAAAATTCAGGCCTAATCTTGATCCAAGCTTCGGTGATGGAATTACCCATGAATACTATTCTGTGCTCGTTGCTTTTTGGCATACTCAATTCGCTATTGGTCTGTCTGAATCTTTCTAAGTTCGCCCAGTCTTGTGCCGAAGCAAATTGAGCAATGCAGCAGGAAAAAATCAGGGTCAAGGTAATTCTTAGTGATCTCATTCCCCTAATTTCTGAAATATATGTGTAATTCAATCACTAAGGTGCTTATTCATGCTGGAGCAACCAACTCTGTTTTGAAAGCCCGCGCTTATTGCCCTTATGCACTCACCACCATAAGCACCTATCCACTTAAAAGCATGATCTTGTAATGGGATTGACCCTTTGCCAAAAGATTGATTGATTTATTCTTCGAAAATGCGTCTATTGGGTTCTATTGTAAATAACCCTGAATAGCATGATGAAATTGAATAAATACCTCTTTGCTTTTGCCGCTTTGTTAATCGTTAACATCGGTTTTTCACAAGAAAAAATTAACCCAATCATTAAAGGTTACGGAGGAATTTTTGACGCCCCTTTTGCGGTAGAAAAGCCTGACCCGAAACTGGAGTATAAAATTGTTATCGATATAGCGACTGGCGATGAGGACCCTAAAGCAGTAATGTATTCCTTAGAGAATGTAGCTCGACTTTTGAACCTGCATGCGATGGGAGGAGTGCCTGCTAAAAATTTAAAGGTGGTTTTGGCCATTCACGGACAGGCTGTTTGGTCTACATTGGATAATGACTCCTACAAAGCGAAATACGGAGTAGACAATCCGCATATTCCACTTTTCAAAGAACTAGAGGGAGCAGGAGTGAAGTTATTCGCTTGTTCTCAATCCATTTTGGGACGTGATATTGATTACAAAAAACTTGCACCTGGCATCAAGGTAGCTACATCAATGTTAAGTACGCTAACTACCTACCAGTTGAAAGGCTATGCGGCTTTGAAGTTCTAAAATTTAAGGAAGTTGTCTTAGTGTTTCCCAAAGCACTATGGCAATAATAATGATAATAGCCAGCCCAATAAAGAACATAAACCTTCTATTGGCGCTGGCTTTTTTTTGTGCGTTTTGTTTTCGGATGTTGAGTAACTCATCAAAGTTAGTAGTCACTAATTGCGGGTCTACAGCGTTAAGAATTGGGGTGTTTTTCATTCTTTTCCCATAAACCTTCTCTGCCTTTTCAAAGGCAGGTTTCGGTGTGTTATTATCTACCTGACTTTTGTTACCAAATGCTGACCATCCCATGATTTTGAATTATAGCTTCTTCAACGAGATTACCGCGACTTTAGATTGTCATCAAAGTTAAACGGTTGATGAGTTGGGTATCAAAGTCTTATCATAGGTTATTATATGTTAATTCATTTTTAAACCCCGATTTTTTATAGAACTTTAATGATGCTCAATTCATCCATGTGTTGACGATATTTTTTTGAAACATTGTTTTTTAATTTTTAAACCACTCGAATGAACTACCATTTCAAGTTTGCGTATAGACAATTATTAAAGAATAAGCTCATCGTCTTTGGTAGTGTTTTTAGTCTCATCATGGGAGTTCTGTGTCCCTATATTATTTTTCTATGGGTACAGTCTGAGGTCACGGCAGATCAATTTCACGCTGAATACGACAACATTCATATTGTTGCTATTCAGCAGAATGTGATGGCAAAGCCAAGGCCAACAATGGCGACTAATTCAGTAGATTTATCTGGTTATGCTGAGGTTGAGAAGACGCTCGCCACTAGAACATACTCTGATAACGAAATCAAATTAATCTTCAAAGGTGCCGAATTCTTCGGCACGGGCATGGTTGTCGACAGTACTTTCTTCGATTTGTTTGATTTCAAAATCATTCAGGGAGAGTCAACTAATCTATTGCATGACCCTTCACAGGTAGTTCTTACAGAGAGTTTTGCCCAGAAAATGTTTGGAGATCGAATGGCTGTTGGAGAAGTAGTGAAGCTTGAAGCCGATAATGAAGGCTTGTATACAGTAGCTGCTATTTTGAAGATACCATCAAACAGTTCTATCCAGTTTGACTTTTTAGTGCCCACTCACTCTCAAAAGTTCTGGGGAAGAATGGGCGTAGAACTTCTTTTGGTAAACGATTCGTTTGATAAAGCTCGCTTTGAAGAGCGGTTTACAATAGATATTCAGTCTAACCCAAGAAGTTTGGAAAGTGTCGGTTCTCTATTCCCTTTTAGTGACATCTATTTAGAAAACCCATTTAATCACTCTTTATTCACGAAATCAGGTGATAGAAATAATATCTATGTTATCTCAATTATTGCCTTGATCATTTTAGCAGTCAGTTTGGTCAACTTTACCAATCTACAGATCACAAAGATTTCCGCTCATATCAAGAGCACATCCATCAAGATGATTAACGGAGCCAGTAAGGCAGATTTATTGATCGAAGCATTTATAGTAAATCTCATTTACGCTGTTTTCGCCACCGTGATAGGTGTTTTGCTTCTGTATTATTCAAAACCATATTTGGAAAACTTGCTAGACAAGAAATTCGAGATTGAGTTCTTTACTCAGGTTGCGACTTTCTTTTTGATTTCCATAGTGTTCACAAGCGCTACGCTACTTTATTCCGCTAGGCAGCTTTCAAGTAGTAAAACAAGCCTATTGTTAAAACAAGCCTCAATTGGTAAAATAGGTCTGGCTAAAAAAGGTGTGACGGTTATACAATTCGTCTGCGCTATCGTGCTTATGTTTTCAAGCTTAGTGATTTACCAACAGTTTCAATATTTGACAACGAAAGACTTGGGATACGATTCTAGTAATATTGTTTCCATTAAACTGATTGACGAATACTCTTTTTCTTTACCCCGAGAAGAGGTAATAAAGAAAAGAAGTGAGCAAAAGAGGGATTTTCAACTTGTGCACTCAACTGTTGAGTCAGACCCTAGTTTGGTGGGGCTTTCACAAGGAGAGATGCCTTTGGCGGAAGCCGCTTATCCAATGTCTTGGAAGCTATTGGGAGGCCAAGATGATTATACAACTAATAATTTAATGTCGGTTGATCCTGCATACGGCCAATTATTGAACCTAGAGATGTTGGAGGGAAGGTTCTTCTCTGATTCCCTTGATCAAAATAGGGATTATAAGCTGGTAATCAACGAGGCTGCTAAGGCATATTTTGATATTCAGAACATTGGAGAAGCTAGAATTGCGAATAAATCTTGGGGCGAAGAGGAGGAGCCTTTTACAGTGATCGGTGTGGTTAAAGATTTTCATTATGAACATCTATCTAAAAAGGTTCAACCCTTGATGCTCATGTATATGCAGAATAATGAGAATAACTTTCTATTTCGACTTCACCCGAACAGGGTGGAGGAGGCAATAGTTTCTCTAGAGCGTTTGAACGGTCAAATTAGTCCTGGAAAATTGTTTGAGTACACCAGCCTTCAAAATGAAGTGCAGCGCCAATACGAAAAAGAAAAGAGACTAAGCGTTATTATACTCGTGTTTACCTCCGTGGCTTTCATTATTTCCATAATCGGTCTCTTTACACTCTCATTATATGATACGCAAAGGAGAGTTAAAGAAGTGGGCGTTAGAAGAGTTCTAGGTGCTTCGGTTAAATCGCTAGTGTCACTTCTGACCTTTTCATTTATCAAATGGGTCTTTTTAGCATTGATTATTGGCTTGCCGATCGCTTATATAGGGGCTGATGTGTGGCTGAGTGATTTTGCAAATCGAATTGACATTGGTTGGGGGATATTGGTTATAACCTGTATTTCCGTTATAGCGATTGCTTTCCTTACCGTTGTTTCACAGACGGTTATAGCCGCACGTAAAAACCCTGTAGAATCGCTTCGCTACGAATAAATAACTAAAACCTATTAATCACTTTCACACCTACTCCCTGAAATTCATTCAT
>TARA_R110001599_G_scaffold7621_1_pt1 | contig 32548 bp, 29 predicted proteins | sample TARA_R110001599 | Tara Oceans TARA_R110001599 (sample SAMEA4398360) | marine metagenome | biome: Polar Biome; feature: [MES] marine water layer (ENVO:01000295) within the mesopelagic zone...; material: water (ENVO:00002006), including particulate matter (ENVO:01000060) such as......
TACTGATGAAACCCGCTTCATGCCTTTTTATGATCTTGACTTGAGTGTTGGTGTTTTTTGACAATGTCCTTTTTAAAAAGACGGTAAACCCAGATGAAGAAATAGGGCCCAAAGAAAACCACAAAGAGTGTGGTGGTCATAATCCCGCCAAGAACACCAATAGAGATCGCATTCTGTGCACCTGACCCAGGGCCAGAAGCAAAAGCCAATGGCAACACACCCAGAATGAAAGTAAGAGACGTCATCAAAATTGGCCTAAACCGTTGTTGTGCTGCGTGATAAGCCGCATCAAAAGCCGTTTGACCCTCTTCAAAATTGTTTTTCGCAAACTCAACAATCAAAATGGCGTTTTTCGCAGCAAGTCCTATTGTTATTAACAAGCCAACTTGAAAATAGACATCATTCGCTTGTCCCGTGCTCCAGGTTGCCAATACAGCGCCTAAAATTCCCAGAGGCACCGTTAGGATAATAGCCACCGGTATAGCCCAACTTTCATAAAGCGCCGCCAGGATGAAAAAAACGGCTAACGCAGACACCAGATAAAGCAAAAGCGTTTTGGTGCCTGCCTCTTTTTCTTCATAGGACAGACCTGTCCATGCCACCTCCACCCCATCAGGAAGTTTTTCAGCCAATCTTAAAACCTCCTGCAAGGCTTTCCCCGAACTCACACCTTGAGTGGTGGATCCCTGTATCTCTCTTGAGGCTGCACCATTAAAGCGGGTCATTTTGGGTGATCCAAATGTCCATTCACCGGAAGCAACTTCTACAAGCTGCACCATATCGCCATCATTATTGCGGACGTACCAGTCATCAATATCTTCAGGCAGCATGCGAAAAGGTATATCAGCTTGAACAAAAACGCGTTTTATACGTCCGTTTTCTAAAAAATCATTCACGTAAGTTCCACCAAGTGCAGTGCTTAACGTCTGGTTGACAGTACTTATAGGAACACCCAAAGCACGCGACTTGATGTTATCAATCGTTAGATCATATTGGGGACTGTCGGTTAACCCGTTAAACCGAACTTGCGTCAAAAGAGGACTTTGATTTGCCAGGCCTAAAAACTGATTGGTCGCATTAACAAGCGCTTGATGGCCAAGACCTGCGCGATCAACAAGCTGAAATTCAAACCCACCAGAATTACCAAGCGCGCTAACAGGAGGCGGCACGATGGGAAAAATCATCGCATCGCGGACTTGTGATAAAGATTGTGTCGCACGGTTTTTTATGTTGAAAACACTGTTTTCTTCACCGCGTTCTTCCCAACTTTTCATTTTGATAAAAGCGATCCCTACATTTTGTGCCTGACCGGAAAAACTAAATCCGGCAGCGGCAAAAAGACCGTCTACTGCATCTCCTGCTTCTTCAAGATAGAAATCTTCTATAGCCTTCACTTTTTCGACTGTTTGCACGAGCGTAGAGCTGGGCGGTCCGTTTAAGAGTGTGAACATGCGCCCTTGATCCTCATCAGGGAGAAATGATGTGGGGATGCGCAGGAAAATTAGTACAGAGATAGCAATAAATACAAGAAACAAAGCGGGTAAGAAAACTCTATTCTCAAGCAGCCCATCCAACAGTTTTTTGTGACCATGGCGTAAAGCATTGAATCCATGATTGAATGAACCGAAAATTCCTTTATCTTTTTCACCTTTTCTCGCTTTTAAAATCACGCCGCAGAGAGCCGGTGACAAAGTCAGTGCTATAAAAAGCGATATCGCCATAGCGACTGAGATAGTCACCGAGAACTGGCGATATATAACGCCAACCGAGCCCTCAAAAAAGCTCATGGGTAAAAAGACAGCCCAGATCACTGCTGTGGTTCCTACAAGGGCTCCTGAAAGCTCTTTCATAGCCGTTCTTGTCGCTTCCTTTGGGTCGCGTTCTGGATCTTCTTCTAATTTACTTTCTACATTTTCTGTTACCACAATGGCATCATCGACCAGCATACCGATTGCAAGAACCAGGGCAAAAAGCGTTAGAACATTGATCGAATAACCGAGTGTGAATATAACTCCGAAGGTTCCAAGCAGAACGATGGGAATAGCAATTGCTGGAATAAATGTCGCACGAATATTTTGTAAAAATATAAAGATAACAAGAATGACCAAACCGATGGCCATGAAAAGCGTTTTAACGACATTGAAGATCGAGGTTTGAATAAAAGATGAGACATCAATTGGGTAAATCACTTCAAGGTCGGCAGGAATAATATTTTCGAAGTCTTTTACACGGTCCTTGATGTTCTGAATTGTCGCAAGCGCATTCGCACCGGGAGCAAGTTGAATAGCGATACCCGATGCGGGTTTCCGGTTCCAACGACCAATAATATTATAATTCTCGGCCCCGATTTCGATCCGGGCAACATCTCCTAATGTGACTCTTGAACCATCCTCGAGAACAGTTAATAAAATAGCCTTAAACTCTTCTGGTGAAGAGAGCAGAGATTGCGACGTTATGGTGGCGTTAATCTGCTGGCCTTCTGCTTGTGGTGTGCCACCTATTTCACCTGTCGCAAGCTGAACATTTTGCTCTTTTATCGCATCAATAATATCCAGTGCCGTGATATTGAAATTATTCATACTTCGCGGATCGAGCCAGACTCGCATGGCATGTTCGGAACCAAAGCTCTGAATTTGTCCGACCCCGTCAACACGGCTTAAAGGCTCTTCAATATTTGATGCCAAAAAATCGGATATATCATTCCGGCTCATGGCTCCGCCTTTGGAATAAAACCCGATGATCAACGCCTCACTGTTTCCTGCTTTTTCAACAGGAACACCTAATTGTTGAACAATGGTCGGTAAGGAAGATAACGCCTTAGAGACTTTATTTTGGGTTTGTACCTGTGCAATATCTGAGTCCGTTCCAGGCTCAAACGTTAATGTAATCGTTGCATTACCGGAGGATGAACTTTGCGCTTGTATATAACGAAGATTGTCGATCCCAGTTAGATTTTGCTCGATAACCTGTGTAACTGTATTTTCAAGTGTTTCAGCAGATGCACCAGGGTAGGTCGCTGTAATCGATACTTTCGGTGGAGCAATATTGGGGTATTGTTCAATCGGCAATTGAAAGAGCGAAAATAAACCAAACCCTATGATGAAAAGCGCGATAACCCATGTGAAAATTGGTCGCGCTATAAAAAAGCGTGAGATCATTGCTAACGTTTCTCAATCGTGTGCTGATTAGTCTCGCTATGGTCAGTTTTGCCTTCCATGCTCTTTTCTGATCCATTGACTACGGAACTCTCTAAACTATCTTGCTGACTCTGCTCCGAATTGGTTTTTGGTTCGTTCGGTGGTGGCGATTGATTTTTAAGTGAATTCGGCGGTACGTCAGTATTCATATCATCGTATCCAGCATCGATTGGTTTGGGTTTTACCAAGTCTCCCGGTCGTAGCATCATCGTGCCCTCTACAATCAAACGATCGCCGGTTTCAAGCCCATTAAGAACAATCCAATTATTTCCATAAGCAGCTCCCGTTCGAATAGGCGTCTTAGCAGCTTTATTCTCAGCATCAATTAGCCATACGCTCTTCATGCCTTTAGCGTCTATTACCACGCTTTTTTGAGGAATCACGATCTGTTTTGAACTGCCGAGCTCCTTTATGGAGGCCCAGACAAACATTCCAGGCAAAAGTACCGTATCCGGATTATCAAATACTGAGCGCAATCGTATTGAACCGGTCTGTACATCGACGGCGACATCCGTTGCATCCAATACTCCCTTATGCGGGTATATTTTTTTTGCATTTCTGAGATAAAGTGAAACCTCATATTCGGATTGAGATGCTTTATTCAACCGTGAGGCAGATAGACGTTCTTGCAAATCCCGCACTTCTGCTGCTGACTGTGACAAATCAACGTAAACCGGATCAAGCTGACGAACAGTGGCAAGCGGCATAGCTTGCTGGGAGGTAACGAGCGCACCTTTTGTTATGCTGGAGGGGCTTATATAACCGCTTATTGGTGCGTATACGCGAGTGTAATCCAGATTAATTTTTGCAGTTTTAACTTCAGCTTCTGCCAGGCTCACTGCAGCCCGTGCTTGAGCAAGGCTCGCGAGAGCATTGTCGTACTCTTGCTGACTTACTGCATTTGAAGCGATCAACGTTTTATATCGATTTACCAGGTTTTGTGCGTTTTGTTTACGCGCTTCAGCATCTTCCAGATTGGCAGTAGCCATTTCATAATCTGCTTCATAGCGGGCGGGATCAATCTGATAAAGCTGTTGCCCCTCTTCTACGTAGGATCCCTCTTTAAATAATCTCGACTGAATGATGCCGCTGACTTGCGGACGGATTTCAGCTACCTGATAAGACACTACACGACCGGGAAGCTGGTTTGTACGTTGTATCATTACTGGCTTAATTTCGACAAAACCGACGTCAATAGCCTGTTGACTCATTCCGCCTTGTCCTGATGAATTCTTTTGATTATTTTCTTGATCATCACATGCCGACATCGAGATAATAAGAGCACAAAAAGTAAGAATAGAAAAAAATCTAAAATTCATAGTTATGATATTCAACAGACATTTTTTAATAGTGTTGATTTAATGAAAAAAATAAAACTTTTAAATCAAATCGATGGTGATTAAGGTGAAAATCTTTAGTCAGAGTAAAAAACCTAGAACTTAATAAAAAGGGCCAAACCCGATTGAAATGAAACTCAATACAGCATGACCCTTTGTACTAACCAGCATTTTTAGCCACCAAACTTTTCATTTTCGCCAATATTCGGCGTGGTGTGTTTGATATTGGCTTTGGCAAACTCATAGAGCTGGAATGCTTTGCTCTCCTTCGCCATCCAGTGTTCACCCATTTCTACCTTGATTTCCAGTAAGGCGACTTCGGGATCGTCTTTACCTTCGGGAAACCAGGCTCCAATGAACGGATTCCAATATTTATCAATCAGTTCCTGGTTACTACTGAGCTGAGCCTTGCCGGAGAGTGAAACATACACACCTTTATCCTGATCAGAAAAGGTCAAACAGACATCATGGTCAAGGTCAGTTTCAGTGACTTTCTCGGCACTGCGACGGGTATAGAACCAAAGGGTGCCATCATACGCATCCTGAACAAGATGCATTGGTCTGGCACGAGGCATATCATCATCAAGCGTGACTAACATGCCGACTTTAATATCTTTTATCATTTCCCAAATTTTTTTCTTGTGTTCTGGACTGGACATAATATTAATCTCCTGTAAAACACGGTAAGCAAAATGTAACTACTACACTACTTCGGATACTAAAATAACGCGATAAGTTCTCTGGAAATCAATAATTAAATCAAATTAAAAGAGAAAGTTATTAAACGTTATTTTCTTTATTAAAAATAGAAATAATAAATAGCCCGGACCTGTGCCGGGCTATTAAAAGCTAAGCGCTTTAATTCATAACTGATTGTTCTATACGTCCATCCAACCAGCACTTTTAGCCTTATCCCATTCATTTGACTCAATGGCATCACTATTGTCGCTATCGTAGTGTGTAAAAAGCCCATCATGAAACTCATTTTCGGAGAGTTGGCCATCGCCATCCTCATCCCATGATTCATAAATCAAATTATATTGATCATGTCTGCTCCATTCGTCTTCGCTTAGCTGGTTGTCATCATTATCATCCCATTCTTCAAAGACGTTACGTTCGCTTACACGATCAATAAATTCATTTTGGTCTAAACTTTCGTTTACTTCATTATTTGCATCATCTGGCGTACAGCCTAAAAGACTGGCACTGCCCAATGCGAATATAAATGCCATTGTCAGTTTGTTTTTTTTGAAAACAAATGTATTTGAATTAAGAAATTTCATACGATATATCCTTTAATTTTGTTTCTAAGTTGGAAAAGTGAAATATTTATAAGATTGACAGGCCAATTCTGTCATGAATGGCTGACTTTTCCTGGTGTGTATTACACGCGATATTCATAGCCATAATGAGCGTATATCTCATCCCTAAAGGCTTCCTCAGCCATATTCGGCCAGTTATCCTTATCAAAACCGGGAGCGTTTTCTAATTTGTCTTTATCCACATTTAATATGAGACATTCTTCTTGTGTATCAACTGCGATGGCTTGTGGTGGAATGGCAAAAAGTTTATCTCCCATCCCTAAAATTCCACCGAAAGATAAAACATAATATTGGACCTGACCACGTTCGGTATTGATCATTATGTCTTTAACATTTCCCAGATCTTCACCTTGAGCATTTTTAACTTTGTCGCCTTCAAGTGAAGATGCAGATAAAACTATATTGTTGAATTTCATAGCAATTCTCCGTTTCATTAGCTTTACAGGTTAAATACTCCCATCTTTTCTAAGAGCACGTAACATAGCGTTGCTTATAAACCTTGAGACGCTGTTGCTTTATTTAACGCATCAATAAGCCATGACTCGGCATATTCCAACGCTAACGCATAATCGAACTTTGCCCCCTCCTCCATAAGTCTGCGAAACTCTACTTGGAGGTCTTCCTTGTCTGGGTTTTCTTTTTTTATGGTTTGTAAATAAGCATAGGCAGCGGCGAGCTCTTCCGGAGAGCTTGATTCTGTGCCGCCACTATCAATGATCTGAACAACTTCTTCGATAGATTTTGCTTGTTTAAGCTTTTCGGGAATCATAATTTTCTCCTTCCAGTATAAAATCTGACAATTTTCCAGATGAAAGTAGGTAAAACTGATATAAAGATCATTAACTAAACTCATGTTTTTCTATGTGTTTTAAAGTAAATTTTCACAGAAAGAGTGAAAGAAAAACCAAAAGTCCCTCCTATCTTCTTTTAACCTCATTAATGAAACTCGTAAGTGAGATGGTAGAAACTAAAGGCATTTTCAATTGAGCTAAACTGAGTTTGGAATTAATGTCGGACTTGTTCTTCGAGTTCGTTCGCCATCTGCAAATGCTCTCGTAAGGTTGTCAATTTTTCGCGGGCAAATGCACGGATTGCATCATTATCTGAATGGCTTGCTCGTTCAAACAGCTCGATAGTCTCTTCGTGAGCGTTGATTTGGTTTTCGATGTAAGCTTCATCGAATGATTCATTATCTCTAATGCTCAGAATCATGGCCTTGGCCTGATCCATCAGCGTCGGATCATCAGCGACTTCAAGATTTTGTTGTCTTGCAATGTCTTTCAACTCGTTATTTGCTTTTGTATGATCTTCTATCATCCGATTAGCAAATTCGTGTACTTGTTCAGTACCTTCATCAAGTGCCATACGTGCTGTTTCAATCTCGGCAATTCCTTTTGCAGAAGCTGTTTCAACGAAATCTTCAACATCTATTGGCTCTCTCGTCATATCATCCTCCCAATCAGGATTTGGTTCATTCGCAGCGTTTTCTGCTGATTTAGCGCTGATAGTATTTTCATCTGGTATATCAATTTCACTTTCGTCAGCTTGAAGCTGGGCTGCCGTAAGCCCTAAAGCCGCTAAAATTGCAATGTTAAGTAGTTTGTTTTTCATATAAATTCTCCATTTCATTTGAAACTCTCGCCCATACGTAAGACAAATGAGAGTGCTTTCCTAAAGTTATAAATATTTAGCAGAGGGAGTGTTTGTGAAGCTGCATTAATATAAGTATTCCCCCCCCTTTAAATAAGATAAAAAGGTTAATTACTATGGCTAACGCAATATGAATGCCAACCCTAAATTTGATAGCCCAATTTAGCTATTACCCAGATTTTGTATAAGAAAAATATGAGTTTGAATGGGCGGTTAAGGAGATAAATAAACTTTCATCACTTAAATTGAAATCGGTTGAACTGGCCTTATTTTTTTATCTATTACATAAAGGGTGAAAAGAAAATTCAGAGAGATATGAATTTTTTACAACAGAAATAACGTAATTGCTTCATGAATCGTCAATATCACAGTAGCCTTCCTGACGGACTGGTTTTACAGAGATACAGGCTTTTTTGTTATTTGGGCTTAGATGAGCATTAACAAGGCTGGTTTCTGAGAAGGTTTAGTATCTTGATCCTGCCGGATGACATGACAATTTAAAGTTCGCGCCCAGAGGTGCTAAGCAAACCCTTGTTTCTAATAGGTTAAAGTCACTATTCGAAATGGATCATGTCTTTTGTTGTTGCAACCGCCAAAGCTTAGCGTAGACCTCACCCAGCTTTAATAAAGATTCATGGGTTCCTTGCTCAACGATTTGTCCATGTTGCATGACCACAATCACATCGGCATCCACTACCGTAGACAGACGATGAGCAATCACAAGGCTGGTCTGGCCTTTTGAAATGTCGCGAATGGCATCCTGAATAATGCGTTCTGAATGACTGTCCAGCGAGGATGTTGCTTCATCAAACATCAATATAGGGGGACGTTTTAAAATTGTACGGGCAATGGCAACACGTTGTTTTTCACCGCCACTAAGCTTTAAGCCTCGCTCACCGACCAGCGTATTTAAACCGTCTGGTAATTCAGTAATAAAGTCTTTTAGATGGGCCAGTTTTATAGCTTGCTCTACTTCGGCATCGGTGGCGTCAATACGGCCATAACGAACATTCTCACCCAACGTGGTATTAAACAAGACCGTATCCTGCGGCACGATACCGATAGCTTGTCGCAGTGAGGCTTGTGTGACATCACGAATATCCTGACCATCAATACGAATACTACCGCCTTGAATATCGTAGAAGCGAAATAACAACTTAATTAAGGTGGATTTACCTGCACCACTGCTGCCAACTACTGCAACTTTTTGTTTCGGTAACACTTTAAAACTGAAGTCATTAAGAATCGGCAAACGATCGTTGTAACCAAAACTCACTGCATCAAATTCAATGGCGCCATCGGAAATAACTAAAGGCTTTGCATCTGGTTTATCGTTAATCTGTGGTGATTTATCTAATAAACCAAACATCCGTTCAATATTAGTCATTGAACTTTTCAACTCGCGGTAAACAAAGCCTAAAAATCCCAAAGGGATAAATAATTGCATGGTAAAAGCGTTGATTAGGACAAAATCACCCAACGTGATTTGCCCTGCAATAACCTGGGACGCTGCCAGGACAGTCATCGCGGTCATTGCACAAGCAATAACAAGTGCCTGACCACCATTGAGTAAAAATAACGACAAGCGATTTTTACGGCGCGCTAACTCCCATTTCGCCAGTTCGTCATCATAACGATTGGCTTCAAATGCTTCGTTACCAAAAAATTTGACGGTTTCATAATTCAACAGGCTATCAATCGCCCGTGTGTTACTGGTTGAGTCAGCCTGATTCGCTTCACGCACAAATGCCAACCGCCAATTGGTTATGACGACTGAAAAAGTCACATAACTAATCACTGCCAACAATGTAATCCACGCAAAACCAACGTGATAATTAAGCAACAAAATACCAATAACCAACGCCATTTCCAGCGCTGTCGGCACGATATTGAAAACCAGAACTCGAAGTAAAAACCCCACCCCGGTGACGCCACGCTCTATATCGCGAGACAAACCACCGGTGCGACGATTCAAGTGAAAATCGAGTTCCAATGCGTGGAGATGCTGAAACACTTTAAGGCCAACACGACGCATGGCTCGTTCAGTCACTCGACCAAACACCGTGTCACGGAGCTCATTGAATAATGTCGTGGAAAGACGGGCCAAACCGTAAGCTAATAATAAGCCTAATGGCAACGCCAACACCTTATCCGGCAGTTGATTACTGTCGAGGCCATCCACGATATATTTCAGAATAAATGGCACCACAATAGTCGCCAGCTTGGCGGCAACAAGGCTCATCATGGCGATGACAATTCTGCCGCGATATTCGTTGAGGTATGGCCATAGCGATTTCAGAGTTTTCCAGCTTAGCTTTGCCGGTTCTGCGTCTGCAGGTGGAGGCATCGAACGCATTAGGCATCCTTATTATTGGCTTAAGTGTATGAAACACTCATGATGAATTGATAACGACAATAGTATCGTCTTTGACCGTGCGTATGACCTTTATCAACCAGCATCTATCCCCAATAAAACTCAGAAGATGTGCAACATGGTTAAATTAATTTCTTTCAGATGATGCCTTTATCGGTCGATAAGCCCTACTCGAGCATCATCAGTTTATTTCGCTTTGCATATCATCCCAACCGACCAAATTGCTTCACATTTCAAGTTCACGATCAAAGCCGTTACAATCAAACTACCGTTAAATGCATTTGTCAGCCTTGTGGCTCAGCGATATAAATCAATACGAAAAAAAACAATCAGTAGGGATTCTATGGAAAACAAAACCTTATCTACTGGCGCAAAGGCGCTTGAAGTAAACCTTGATGCCCTTCGTTATGGTTCCTTTGCTGAAATTGGGGCCGGTCAGGAGGTTGTTCGCTGGTTCTTTCGAGTCGGTGGTGCCGCGGGCACGATTGCCAAAAGCATCTCTGCTTATGATATGAAAATCAGTGATGATATTTATGGTAAAGCCGCTCGATATGTATCGCGTGAGCGTTTGGAGGACATGCTTGAGCTTGAATATGACCTAAACGTTGAGTGTTTAAAAGAACGCAGTGATAACACAGCTTTTTTTGCCTTTGCCAACACTGTTTCTGCTCGTAATTATCATGGCACCAATGAATGTCATGGCTGGTTAGGGATACGCTTTCAGACTGAACCACATGCTGCACCGAGTGAAATCATTGTTCATGTCAGAATGCTGGATCATGAAAACTCACTACAGCAGGAAGCCTTGGGCATTATCGGTGTTAACTTGATTTATGGTGCATTTCATCTAAGCCACAGCCCGGATATGCTGGTTAAATCACTGCTGGATAATTTGACTGTGGATCGTATTGAAGTCGATATGATCGACTTCCATGGTGATGCATTTATGCATGTTGATAACCGTGTTATCAGTTTACGTTTAGTACAGCTCGGTTTAAGTGATGCGGCCATGTTTTCAGCAGACGGCAAAGTGCTGCAACCATCTGAACACTTGCGTAAAAAGAACATCCTGGTTGAAAGAGGCCGTTTCCGCCCTGTCACTCACGTCAATATTGATATGTTGAATGCGGCCAGGAAGCAGTTTGAAGCCGAAGATAATTCTGACCCGCAAGAAACCCTCTCTATTATGGAAATCACCATGCACAATCTGCGTGATGATAATGATAGTGTCGATCTGGAAGACTTTATCAGTCGTATCGAGGTGCTAGAAGCTACAGGGCACACCGTGATGATTTCTGATTATCCTGAATATTACCGGCTAGCCACTTATTTATCACGTTACACCAATCGTCGAATAGGTATGACCATGGGCGCTCATAGTTTGATTGAGTTATTCAATGACCAGTATTACAGTGCGTTGCATGGCGGCATTCTGGAAGGCTTTGGCAGACTGTTTAAGAATAACGTCAAACTCTATATCTATCCTTTCAAAGACGCTGCAACCAATACCCTGTTCAAGGTAGAAAATCTCAATGTGGATCCGAAACAAAAGTATCTATATGAATACCTGAAACAAGCTGATCACATTCAGCAGATTGAAGCGTTCAACGAAGATTATCTGCATATCTTCTCACCCGATGTATTGAAAAAGATCACCAGCAACGAGAACGGTTGGGAAAATTTAGTTCCAGAGGTAGTTGCCGAGAAAATTAAAGCGCAGCAGTTGTTTGGATATAAACCTGCAGATTGATTGGAAATACTATAACCGTGGTTGTGTGGGTTGAAGAATGAAACTCACCAGTTATCAAATAAGATAAAATTAACAAGCTGTTGTTTTTGTAGGTTGGGCTGAGGCACGAAGCCCAACAGTTATGGTATTTCACCTGCTGGGCATCATAAATTCAGCCCCACCTACATTTAATTTTTCACAAGTGTAGTGATTGATGCAATAACGACGGATTGATTTTGCGTCTTAATGCTTTAACGGTATCCTTTGCTTCATTAAATATGATTTATAAACAAGGATAACTTATTCAATGAACAAACTAATCGGGCTGTTCGCCTTAATTCTATCTATTACGTTAACTGGCTGTGGTTATGATGAGTTTCAGGGCAGATTTGTGGGCCCGGAAGGTAATGTCAGTTATGAGTTTAATACTGATGGAACGCTTGAGATTCATCAGGGGGAAGATGTCACTACTGCCGAGTACGAATATGATAGTGGCGAACAATTGATTAAGCTGAAAGCCGAAGACGATTTACCTACTGATACCCTTACCGTTAAAGATGAAGATCATCTGCAAATTGGTGATATGACACTGACTCGTGGTGTCGATTATGCGATGCTTGCAGACACGACCTGGATCGGACAGCAGGGTCAATATAGCTTTGCTTTAACGTTCACCATGACCGACAAGAGCATGGAAACGGTTTCCGAACTGGTGACTTATCACGATGACGATATGACCTATCTTTCTCAGACGGATGACAGCATTACGCGCCTTCGTGGCAATATGTTGTTACTTGATCTGACCCCCTATACAGTTTCAGAAGTTACACGGGACAGTTTCAAAATCACCATTGGTGAAAACAGTATGATTCTGGAAAAGCACCCAAAAGACACTGAAATCACGATTCGGGATGGTTACCAACCAGAAGGTGAATAGCCTTGATTACTGACTTTATCCATATCCGCTGAATAACGTTTTAATTTAAAACTGATTGTTCTTCGGCTTGAATCTATATTTGTGTGATCTTGTTGCTTGATTTGAATGGGCAAGAGCAATAAGGTTGCCTTCTGCTAGTGACTCTCGCAAAGCACATTCTTAGGAGACAGCAAGAAAATAATGATTTCACCAACAATTCCCGAAGATGAAAAACAAAGACTTGAAAAGCTTAGAGCGCTTAAAATTCTGGATTCGGCACCTGAAGAACGATTTGACCGACTGACCCGCATGGCCAAACGTATGTTTGGGGTAGATATCTCAGTATTGAGCTTGATTGATGATGGGCGTCAATGGTTTAAATCCAAAGCTTCAGAAAACGAACTTCCAGATGGGACAACGAGAGAAATTTCCTTTTGTGGCCATGCAATATTAGGTGATGACGTATTTGTTATCGAAGATGCTCTGGAGGATTACCGATTCAAAGATAATCCTTTGGTCACAGAGCATCCTAATATCCGTTTTTATGCTGGTTATCCATTAAAAGTAAATAACGGCAGCGCCCTTGGCACACTATGCATCATTGATGATAAACCAAGAGAATTTGATCCCGAAGATTTGCAATTACTGAGAGATCTAGGGGTAATGGCCGAACAGGAAATTGCAGCATTACAATTAGCAACCTTGGATGATCTAACTTTAATCTCAAATCGCAGAGGTTTTACTGAGCTGGCTAAACACAGCTTGAATGTTTGCCGACGTAAAGGGCTTTCAGCTTCTATCCTGTTATTTGATTTAAATAAGTTTAAACCCATAAATGATAAATTTGGTCACGCTGAGGGCGACAGAGCGCTAATCGTATTTGCAAATATTTTACGGAAAGTTTTCCGTGAATCTGATGTATTCGGCCGTCTTGGTGGTGATGAGTTTGCCGTGTTAATGATGGATGTCGATGCTGAAAATACTCAACGGGTTATTCAACGCTTTAATAATGAAGTAACGACCTATAATCAGGAAGCAGATCGGGGATATGATATTGAGTACAGTGTGGGTTTTGTAAACAGCCTGATAGAAAATAATATCGATGTTAACGATCTTTTAGCTGCTGCAGATAAAGAAATGTATGCCGAAAAAGGTAATAAGGTTCGTTAATAATCACACAGATATTGAGTGTTTAACTTTGCTAAAAAATCAATTAATGTTGCTTTTAAAATATAGATAATTTCGCGCTAAAAATAGAAGCAATCTGCTTGGGTAAATAGATGAGGTTATGCATAATTTGGCTTTTATGTGAATCATTCAGCCCCTCCTTTAATATTTTTTTCTGGCAAGCGTCACATAAAATTGAATGCCGAACTGATTATATGTAAATATGCTGGAATAATTAGAACATCAGGTTAACGTTAATGGTCGTCGCTTTTGAGAAATTCATACAACCAAACCTGATAATTCTGGAAAAAAGGAGCAGGGATTGAAAGCACGTTTGCTTTTATGGATGATAGCAACGAGAAACAGCTTTGTTGCACTTTTGCCGCTCACTTTTCTTCGCGTTATTGCTGAACTTATACTGAACTTCCCCTGGCTTTATTATCAACAGTCAATGGACCATTGGCTGGGTTCAGACTGGCGTGAACCATTAAGACAAATCATCGATAATTCGTTTACATTATTTGGTTTGTTACTGGCAGCTATCGTCTCTGCCCAGCTTGTTTTTCGTCTTCCAAGCTTAACCAAACAGCGTCAAATTGCTCCCCCGTTGATGGTGGCACTCAGTGCTGTTATAAACTATCTTATCATTACCGTTTCATTACCAAATGTCTCACCCGTTGAATTCAGCGCTGAGATTATTATTATAGGTATTGTCATCGGATTATTCTCTGCCGAACTAATGCTTTGGGCAGCAAAACAATCTTATCTTGATTGGTTAAACCTGCCCGTTGACAGTGATACTACCTTTTATCATGCCATGCGCTTAAGCCCTTCTATTATTCTGAATGGACTTATCTTTTTTAGCATCGGCATGCTGTTGTCCTCCACACCCGAATTTCCTGAGGTTACCCGTTGGATTATCGATTGGGCACAATCCGATGGAAATGGCACATGGATTTTAAGTACCTTTGTGGTCCTGGTAAACCAATTATTCTGGTTTATTGGGCTTCATGGCAGTGTTTTTTTGCAAGGAGCTGCTGATGGTGCATTATTCGCGGCTTCGACCGTTGCCGGATTTGAATCCAATCTGGCATTACCAACCATGCTCAGTAATTTTGTGCTGATTGGCGGTTCAGGAGCAACGTTGGGATTATTAATAGCCATTTTTATCGTAACGCGGCGAGGTTCACAGAATAAAATCGCAAAAATTTCGATTATCCCTTCCCTGTTCAATATTAACGATATATTGATCTATGGTCTGCCAATTGTTTTCAACCCGTTTTACCTGATCCCATTTGTACTTATTCCATTGCTGCTGATGTTGATTTCTTTACTGGCATTACAGTTTGGTTTTATTACTATTTATGAAACTGCCGTCGTCAGCTGGACAACACCTCCTTTACTCTCTGGCTGGTTACTTACCGAATCGTGGCGTGGGGTGGCCTTGCAAATCCTGTTAATCGCACTCAGCACTGTGTGTTATATCCCCTTTGTCAGGAAAGCCGAAGAAAAACGTCACCAACATGCCATGGAAGCATTCCAACTGACCACCGATACGATTATCAAGGTAGGAAACACTAAACAAAAAATTGTCACCCGACAGGATAAAGTTGGCATGATTGCCCGGGATCTTGCTGTTGATATGCAAAATGCTATTAGACAGAACTCGCTGACACTGGTCTATCAACCCAAGCATGATCGTCAGGGTCACATCGTTGGTGTTGAAGCCCTGCTTCGCTGGACGCATCCCAGATATGGCTTTATCTCTCCGATTGTAATCATCGCCGTCGCTGAAGACAGTGAATTGATACATCACCTGGGCAGATGGGTAATCAAACAGGCTTGTGCCTGCAAAGCTCGCTGGAATACCGCAGGATATAAAGCATTAACTGTCGCGGTAAATATTTCTCCACTTCAGTTAACAGATAAAGATTTACCTTTTTATATTACGAAATATATTAAGGAGTACGGTATAAAGGCAGAAGAACTTGAATTGGAAATTACCGAATCTTCTGAAATTCCAGATACCAATCTGACAGATTTGATTTTGCAACAGCTGGTCGAAACCGGTGTGCATCTGGCAATGGATGATTTCGGTATGGGCTATTCATCATTGTTATATATGCGACGCTTTCAGGTGAATGCCATAAAAATTGATGGATCAATTACGCGGGACGTTTTGGTCAATGACACTAATGCAGATATTGTCAGGACAATATGTTCACTGGGAAAAGCACAAAAAGTGCATGTAGTGGCAGAATACGTTGAAACCAAAGAACAACGCGAAGTGCTGTCTGAAATGGGTTGCGATATTTTTCAAGGTTATTATCACAGCCCACCAATAGCAGAAACTGATTGTCAGGAATACTTCCAATTGCACAATGGCTTAGTGCAGGGAAAGCTTTCAATTTAATTGTTTGAGATTCATTAGTTAGATCTAATAATCGTACATTAAACTTCCATAAGCTTTGATTTTTCAATAGATTATAAATTATTGCAAAATATTTTATAGCCATCTGGGTACTTTTAACAACCTTATAAATAAAGTTTATTTTTATATTCACCAGTAAACTTTTGAATACTACTTCCCATTTGGAACCATCGAAGAGTAAACTCTCTGCCGTTATAAAATCATCAATATTTAATACGTTTTTTAATCAACGTTTAAATCCGAGCCCGATTAATCAGGCCTCTGGAATTCCATCACTCGTTGTACAATAACGGTTTTATTTTTCCATCCAACTTCAAGGGAGCTTTCATGAAGATTCAAAGCCATTTTGCCGATCTTGATACACCCACCGGTGTGATGCGTACCTATATTCATCGACCTGTTGGCGAAGGCAGCTACCCTGTCATTTTGTTTTATTCAGAGATTTTCCAACAAACCGGTCCAATTGAGCGTGCTGCCAGACTAATGGCCAGTCATGGTTATGCCGTATTAGTCCCCGAAGTATTTCATGAGCTGAATCCGATTGGTACGGTCCTAGGCTATGACGATGCTGGTCGTGATAAAGGCAATGCCGATAAAGAAAACAAAGATGTGCAGGGCTATGACACGGATAATGAAGCGTTAATCAAGTTTGCCAAGCAACAATCCTGGTGCAATGGGCAGTTCGGTGCAATGGGTTATTGCATTGGCGGCCATCTGGCTTTCCGTGCAGCACTACAACCTGAAATCAAAGGTACCGCCTGTTTTTATGCTACCGATTTACATATTCAGAAAATCCCGAATAAACCGGGTCAACACAGCATGGAACGTCTGGAAGATATCAAAGGCGAATTGTTGATGATCTGGGGCAAACAGGATAACCATGTTCCATCTGAAGGCCGTACCCTGATTTACAGCAAACTCAACGAAACTGACATTCCATTTACCTGGCATGAATTCAATGCCGAACATGCGTTTATGCGTGATGAAGGTGATGGCGGTCGTTATGATGCTCAGACAGCACAGATTGGTTATCAACTGGCGTTGAATTTATTTAGCAGAACATTACGTTAAACGCGGCGTTCATACCCAGAGCATGGGAACGAAGTTAACGAAATTAATCAAATACATTTGGCTCCCATGTTCTGCGTGGGAGCCTATTTAATCTGATTGCACGCACTCTGTGGAAATCACTCAACTGAGCTGTCCATCTAATGAATAACACAGCTAAATCAGTCTATACCCTGTTCAACTGGAATATTCTGATCCTGCCAAGCGATGAAGAAATTTTTGTTGGGTTATGCAATCGGCCAGCAACTGTTCCGCCATTCGCACCACCCGATGCAGCCGATGATTTATTACCCTTTATCTTGCAAAACAGCAGTGCTATTACCGAATTCAATGATCAAACCTGCGTGGGATTTGATAGTGATGGCAGTCGTTATGTTTTGCTTGGTAAAGCTTCCGATCCGACAGGTATGATTCGTTTTAGTGTTGGGCAGATGATGAAGCCGGATGAGATTCGCTGGAAGTATGATTTTATTGATTAGATATGTGTTCACACGCTGGAGCGTGGCAACGAGGTATTACACATTCTGGCTCCGATTGTCCTCACCGGGGGAAACCGATAAACAGACCTCAAGGTGGTAAAGCGATATAAGTACCCTCATTACGCTTGGTCAACTCTCGCATCAATATGCTGAATCTGTCAGTGCTGTTAACCGATAAAAAGCCTACTCCATGAATTTTGGCTAATCGTCGCCCATCGCTGAGTTGCTTGTTCTGTTTGGTTAAACGGTCAATAACAGGGTCATACGATGAGCCGGTGTAATCATCCCCAAATACGTAGATTGAAGTAGTGATATTGGGTTTGGCATATTTTCTCAACGCCATTTCCACGCCTTCCACCGGACTGCTGTTGGAGACAACTGACCAATTCTCAAACATTCTGATGGCACTGTTTCTTGTTGAGGGCGTATCAGGCATCCAACGGCCATCGTAGCCGGAAATCATCGATGTCCCCATATCATTTAATATCTGGAAGCCTTTTACTTCAGGGTGAATATTCAACACGTTCACCACTTCTCTGGATACCCGCGACCATATCTGTTTCATACTGCCTGACGTGTCGATAATAAACACCACATAATCGCTGTCGACCGGAATACCCCCGACTTCTTCGGAACGCTTATCAGCAGATTTCCTTGGCGTTGGCAAAGCTGCCTGCTTTAGGCGTGATTCCACCAAACTTAATCCCGAAATATTTTCTTCCAGCGCGGCATTTTTTTGCTGTAATGCTTTGAGCTGATTTTCCAATGAAGATTCAGCTTGGGCGATTGCCTGTTTTTCACCCGATAAAGCTTCCAACGTCGAAAGCTCCTGCTCAATTTGCTGACTGACTTCAGCCACCGAGTTTTTAAGGCCAATCAACGAGGCCAGTAAACTGCTGATATCATCGGAACCGGCGGTAGAAACATCGACATCGGTTTTAGAGATCAAAATCAGCATTACCACTGCGCCAAACCCACAGGAAATCACGTCCAGAAAAGACAGACTGAATATATCGATCCCTTTTCTACGATGTTTCATGGCCAGTTACTCGCTGGACTGATCAGTAATCCACCGGTAGTGGCAGCCCAAATCCAGTATTGATTAACGGCATCAGGATCCCCTTCAAGTGGCAGCATAATGACATCCACCTGCACTCCCCGCTTCCCGCTTTCATTAATGGTTTGCTGAAACAGTTTTACCCGACATTCACCGGAAATCGTCTGGGCATTTCCGGTGAGCGAACTGCAACTGGAGAAAGGGTTCAGGCTACGATATTGGGATTCACCTTTGGTCGGTAAACCGTCAGTAATCACGTAGAGGTTGGATGGCGAATACTGATTTACGGTATTCAAGCCTTTTTGCAGGTTGGTTGCGCCTTCCGGAACAATGGAGTTCAAATCACTCATGATTGAAGCAGCCGTTTGTGATGCACTGGCTTTTTGCCAACCTTTGTTATTACCTAATACCTTGGCATCTTCGCTAAAAGCCACCACCACAACGTCACTGTTTTCCGGTGTTCGTGCCAGTAACCACTCAACAACATTTTTAGTGCGTTGCCATTTGGCGGAATTCTGCTTGTTTTGCTGGGAACTGCTTTTGGTACGAATAATATCAATCAGTTTTTCATTGGTCATTGAAGCACTGGTATCAACCAGAATCGCTATTTTTGAACCTTCAACTTTTAGTCCTAACAGATAGTTTTCTTCATTGATGCGAGGAGATTCAACCAAATCCTGCTGTTGTTGTGGCACTTCGATGGAAGTAATACTGGATTTGAGCTCATCCAGTTCACTTTCAGATCGTTGGACCTGCTGACTCTGACGCGCCAGTGTCGACTGCTTGTCATCCAGTTGTTTTTTTAACGCTTGATAACGCGCATTTTCATTGCTTAGCTGTTCTCTTATTTGACCCAATGTAGTCTCAGCATCATCCCGCACCTGTTCAAGCTGACTGATATCCTGTTTAAGGTTATCGATTTCAACCGGGGTTTCATCAATTTTCTGCTTGACCAGCATAAACACAAGGATAACCGCACCGAGGCCACAGGACATGATATCCAGGAATGCCAGACTGGAACCTTCAGTTTTTTTACGTCGGTAGGCCATTTGCTGTTAGCGAATGCGTCTCAACAGATATTTGTCGCAATAGCTTTGGGTATCTACAATCTGACTATCCTGCATGCGTTGCAGTTGATGGAACAAAAACATCAGAAAGATACTGATCAACAAGGCAACCAATGTCGAATTAAAAGCCAGACCAAGACTATCAGTCATGCCGGAAATATCGCCAGCAAGTGCTTGATCAGCCTGTGAAAGCGCCTGACCGATACCACGCACTGTGCCGATAAACCCGATAGAAGGAATGGCCCAGATCAAGTAACGAATCATGGAGTTTTCGGAATCCTGTTTGACGGCCAGCGCTTCCAGATTACTTTCGATAGCATCCGAGAGGTTTTGTACATTATTGGTCGAACTGTAACGCCATAAGGATGCGCGTAAAGTCTGAACCAGTGGCGAGGAGATTAAATCCTGGGGAATCTCACTATCCAACCGCTGAATAATACGATTTACATCCAGTTCTTTATGCTCAGATTTATCATTTGGTGGTTCATTACTGTTGGTTGGATCTTCAATCAAATCGACGCTGTACAGGTATTTTGTTTTGAGAATCTCACGGTAAGAGCTGGCAATTAAAAAACAGCCCCAAAACATCAGAATAAAACAGATTTCCTGTTCGTAGTCTTTGATGATAACCACAATATTACGTGGTGAGGACTGTTGCTGTTGCAAGGCAAACTCAACCAGTTGTGCAGCTTCTGGCCGGATAAAGCCGATATAAATCATGTGTACCACAATGATCGATACGATCAAGGCAGCAAAGCTTTTCATCAAATCACTCATGTTCAGATATCCACTGGAAAGGAAACGGGTGAGTTCAGACTGATAACGGATTTACCGCCTGCCCAGGCATTGTGAATCATCAACGACAAGACCACTAAAAGCATGATTGAAGCCCCAATCAGTAAGATTCTTTTTAATAGCATCACTCATTTCCTCCAGATAAAAATCGGCCGATTCTAAAGCCCAGAATATCGCGTCCCTGTTCTGCTCCATCACGGTAGGACGCTCTTAATTCACTGAGTGAACCTGAACGCCAGTTTGCGCCTTTTATCACCCGCATTGCTATGGTTGATGTATCAAGAATATGAGGATAAACGGTATCCAGTTTAGGCACTATTAGTGAATAACTGTCATGAGTCCATTCGCTGACATTGCCACCCAAATCGTAAAGCCCAGACTTTTCGCGGTCAAAGCTCTTCACTGGAGCAACTCCGGCATAACCATCATAAAATCTTGGCACATATAGCTTTACACTGCCCTTAGCAGATTCATCAGCAATATTCACGGCTTTTGTTGGGATGGTTTTATCATTGCCCCATACGAACAAAGTTTGCTCGGGTTTACCCGCTTTTCGAGCCAGCCATTCCCACTCCGCTTCCATTAATAATCGATAGCCATCGGCATTGTTATTAATTTGTATGAGCTGATTACCTTGCAGCTGGTAAACGGGTGTTAAGCCTTCCTGCTGGCTTAACCAGTTGCAGAATTTGACCGCTTCCAGCCAGCTCACATTGGTGATCGGTAATTGGGCATCGCCAGATTTGCTGCTATCAAACTGCTGGAATTCAGCATTAGTCACTTCATGTGTGCCGGCATAAAACGGTCTGTTGAGTCGGACCTGTTTTAAAAACTCGTTGGCACGTTGCCCCGGTTCATCACGCCCTGCCCCCATTTTAATAATGTCGTTGGGGAAAAACAGCGCCATTTCACCACCGGCTTTGGTTTTATACACTCTTGGAGCTTCAGCCTTTTTGGCTTGGGCTTCGGGAATTAAAGTAACGGAAAGTTTTTGTGGTTCATTAGCCGTTGGGGTAATACTTTTCGCGACAGTTCGATATCCCTGCAGGCTCAGCTGTACATCATGTGGAATTGCATTTAATTCCAGCTCAATTGGCGTATTCCCTACTGTTTTTCCATCAATTTTCACTTCAGCAGATGGCTTGGATAGAACTTCTACCTTGCCTATTTCTTCTTCCAAGGTGAGACCAATGGCTCTTTTTTCATTGGTGTCCAACGTGAACGTTTCAGTTTTGGAGAAAAAACCCGGCTTGGAATAGTTCAATCGATTTTGTTTACCTGCTTCAACCGAAATGCGATCCTGATTAACGATCCGCAGCCCATTCAAAGTCAGTTGACCACCTGAGGGTTGAAGATTTAACAACACAGCTGCCGTTTCTGCAGACAAACGATAGTTTCTTTCTATTGTTGGGCTGGAATTTTTTATCTCGATAGTTTCTTCGGTGGTTTCATATTTTTCCAGCGTTAACTGCACATCATGAAAACCGCCTTGTAGCGGTATTGTGAGTGGTGTTTTGCCAACCTCAACAGCATCTACCGTTACCATTGCCCCAGTTGGCACCGAATTTACAACAAACTCACCCTGCAGCGGTGGCAGTTCAACAATTTGCGTAACTGTTTCACCACGACTGAGCGAAAGATCGATTGATGTCTTTTGATAGTGAGGATGCTGAACAATAAGTTGGTGATCGCCCGCAGGGAGCTCATGCTCAAGGCTATTTGCTACCGCAATGATTTGTTCATCGATCAGCCATTGAGTGAGATTATCGTCAAGCGATGTGGACAATATAATCTTTGCTGGCAACGGCGTTAATGTGACCGTAATGACTTTGCCAGTATCAGCTCGTTCAATGGTTTTTCTGTGGGGATAAAAGCCTTCTGCAGTTACTTGAATCCGGGTAGTTTCGGCAAGCGAATAAACTGAATCCAAAATAACCATTGCCAGCCAGGACTCAGCGTTAATTGATACATCAGAAGCATCATCCGGCTGAACCTCAATACGGGTACCGCGTGAAGCAAATATCACCGTCACTATAATCAGGAAAACCAGCACAAACGTCGTCAATAGCCAGAGATACATTCTATGCTGACGTTTCCGAGCGAACTCCAGTTGCTGATTAAATTGGCTCATCACACACCAGTGTCAAACTAAAACGGTTCACATCGTAAGGAATAGTGACTTCAACTAACTTTGACTTGTACCCCTTGCGTTTACCTTCAAAAGTATACTGGCCTGGTTTAAGCTGAATCACTTTTGAATCAACCACACCCACATTGCCAACACCCCGTACCTGAATAAACGTTTGATTGTCAGAACGAACTTCAACAGGAACCGTCTGGTTCACTGCAGTTAATACTGTTTCCAGTTCACGGCTTTTACGAGTCAGCGAGAGGCTTTCATTACGATATGCTGCAGCAGCATTTATGGCAGCACGCGCCTGTGCTGCCAGTTGGTTGTTTGACAGTCGATAAGGCGATTCCAAATAGTCATCAATCTGTTTATTCAGTGACAATATATTGTTGGCCATGGCCAGTTTTTCTGTGGCTGATTTGTTATTGGGGTTTTCCTTAACCACCTGCTCAAGATTGGTTTTTACAGCTTGCCAGTTGTCATTGGACTCAGCCTGGGCGGCGATGGTCAGACCCGACTGAATCCGCTGGTTTTTTTCATATTGTTGTATCGCTGTATTTACATCACTAAGCTCGGAGCGATTTGAGTAGATATTTCGGGCCTGACTCAATGCTGATTTGGCGGCTTCAATGCGACCGTCATCAATTGCAGCATAGGATTGGGAGATAAGCGATTGAAATTTTTGATTATTGAGTGTGGTTTGCAACGCCTGAGCACGTTGCTTCAACGCTTCTCTTTCTGGCGTTAGCGTTAATAACTGATTGATTAATGTCAGCTCGGTCTGGCGATTATTTTCGACTTTAGCGACTTCAATTTGCTCAACTAAAGCTGCAATCTCCGGTAATAGCTCAATTCTTTCTGCTAATTCCGAAGCCTGAATAGAGCTACTATCCAACATCAATGCTTTGGAAATCGCGGCTTTAGCCTGCTCATACTGATTGTTATCAAAAGCCTGTTGAGCAGTTTGCATTGCCGATTCAAATTGATTCTGGCTATCTGTGATAGTTGTTTCAGACAGTTTAATCAGAGCTTCTAAAGTCGCATTAGCCTGAACATATTTCGCTTCACCAAACTGTTTTATTGCAGCACTTTCATTTGCATTTAAACGGTCGGCCAGCGGTTTATCCCACGTGGGAAGATCGATCTTGTTTAACTCGGGTTTAATTGTATTTTCAAAATGCGCATAGGCATCGAGATATTGCTGACGTAAGGTTTCTTGGTCCTCACTGACAGTTTCCTGTGGTGAAATATCAACAATATCCAATGGCTTTTCAGTTTCGACATTATTGGAACTGGTTTTGGGAGCTGATGCCCACCAGATTAACGCCACGCAAAACACGCTCAGCAAAATGATAATAAGCAGTGTTCTGAAAAATAATTTTCGTTTAGCGAGTTTAGCCTCAGCGATTTTCTGATGGATCATGATCTAGGGCTGAACCTCAAGTGTAATTTACAGCTGTACATCAGGCGTAGCTTCTAATTGATACATCCGGTTCAAAAAAGCTCGCCACTGGCGGAACTGCTCATCAATATCACCTGTTAATTCGACCGATTCTTCTTCGTAAGTCATCACCTGTGGCGCCATTTCCAAGTTCACCGATTCACCTAACTCGTTTAATGCCTCCTGATGAAACTTGGCTTCCTCACGGGATTTAAAGCCACTGCTGATTAGCACAGCACCGCCAATACCACCGGCAACCGTAGCGAGATCACGGCCAAAACGAGGATCGTTAGAACTGCCTGAGGTGGCGGCAGCAACAGCTGCACCAATCAAAACTGCCCCGCCAATCATTTTCCAGATGCTTTTGGTTTTGGCTTCTTTGCGTAATTGCATTTCAGTGGCACTTGCTTCCTGCCAGGCCAGATAGCTGTCATCCATTTGCTGGGAAAATGCACTGTAATTCTGCTGCAGATTATCAACAAATAACTGTTCACGAACCTGGATGGATTTGACTCTCTCAAACAACGGGTCAGCATCGCTGGGCATACTTACCAGCTTGATTTGTTGACCACTGGTGTCGAGATATTCATTAAAGGCCTGTTCATTGAAGCTGGCGGCGAAACGAAGATCATTAATATTTTGCAATTGAGCCAGTTCACTTTGCTTTTGTTTGAGCAAGGCTTTAATTATCGCCTGGGCCGCTTTATCAAAAGCCGGATCGTAGGGATCTTTGCCATCGTTTCTGGGATTTTTGTAAAAACCTTCACCAACTTCGTGATCAATGGTTTCATTTAGCCACTGTTTGCCGCTAGCATCGACCACTCTGAGACTAAACTCAAGCTCTTGACCATTTGATTCAATGATCTCACCAACGGCAAATAAATCACCTGAGGCAGTGCTGTTGGGGGCGACTCGAACCGCACCAAACTTACCACTTTCATCCAAAGCCGTTTTTAATTTATAGGCAAATCGGTTGGCTTCCGCTCGTCTCAATTCAGGCCAGATACCTTCTTCTTCATATTCAGCGGCTGAATCGGAAAGCCCTGGCGAAAAGACCGGAATAATAACGTCCAGTTTAACGCCCTGATAGGGTATTTCTTTGTTTTGTTCCTGGGCCGAGGCCAGCTGTGGACCAGTTTTTAAACTGCCTGAGGATGTAGTAGCACACCCCGTCAGCACATGGGTCAGAATAATCAGATAAATAAGAAACCTGGAGGGGGCTCTAAATGATTCAGTCTTCAACAATGTTCATCCCCTTATATTTACGATATTCGTTCCAGAGTTTCTTTTTAATCTCTGGATCTTGTTCAGCTTCAGCAGCGAGCCTGATTTGTGCAGCAATGGCATCATCATTATTGGCGGACGGAATATCTTCCGGGATAGCACCGTTATCTGCTCCACCAGAAGAAACCACTGAACCACCCTCATTTTCAGATGGCTCATCTGAATCTGCTGTACCGGCCTGAGCTGGCATTGAGCTTTCCGTTTCTGTCTCAGGTTCAGTGCCCTGCATTTCCTGGCTGGCGACAGAGCTATTACCAGCATTACCAGCCTGATTTTCTCCACCACCTTGATCGCCACCATCGCTGCCAGTCGCAGACGTATTATTTGGATCAGACAAATTACATGACTCAAAGCGGTTGACCGAATCAAAAAAAGCTTTTTCCATTAACGCTATTCTTTCTGCTCGGGTGAGCTCAGGGCTGTCACTGTAACGAATTTCCACTTCACCACAATCCTCAATTACTTCAGATGACTCTTCTGCATTAACATTGAGACTTACTGATAAAACAATCGGGAAAATAATAGATAAGGTTTTATTCATTGAGAATAAATGCAACACATTCCGGTAACGATTGGTGAGTTTTTTCATAGAAATAGCAATAATCCATCAATAATTTTTTTCACAGCATCAATAGTTTATAAAGCATTTGTCAGCAGACGGCGGTGATAAGTTTTCATTGCCTTATATCGCTCTCATTGTGAAACGGTAAATTGATTTGTTACAGGGTTAGCTGAAGATTCAAAACCACCAGCGCTAGAGACTAATTTTTTCGTCCAACAATGTAGCTTGTGGGTATCAACAGACCCAGGCTATTCATAGTTTTTATCATAACAGTAAAACATTGTTGATGAATGCTGCCTGAATAGTCATCTTCGCTTAACAATTAATCAGACAAGAGTTTTCATCTTAGGAATTGCTCCCAACGTAACAAACCTGACGCTCTGCTAAAGTAACAGCATTTTGATGACAGGATATTGATATGAAATGGGTTGCTTTAACATTTTTTTGGCTTGTGAGCTTTCCACTGTTGGCGCAACCGGTTCACTATCAGATGAATAATGAAAAGTTTGAAGGGTATTTTGTCAGCCCTGCTGATTCAGCCCCCTTAGTTATTCTGATTCATGACTGGGATGGCGTTACTGATTATGAAATCAGAAGGGCCGATCTGCTGTTTGAAGCAGGTTATGCGGTATTCGCAGTGGATATCTATGGGACTGGCATTAGACCTGTTGCTATTGCCGACAGAAAACACCACACCGGAGAATTGTATCGGGATCGTCAGCGTATGCGTGATTTAATCAATGGTGGACTCAATAAAGCAAAACAACTTGGTGCAGAAACCAACAATGCGGTCATGATGGGATATTGTCTGGGTGGTACAGCTGTCTTGGAAATGGCTCGCTCAGGTTCGCCGATGAAAGGGTTTGTAGCCATTCATGGAGGCTTGGGTACACCTGACGATCAAAATTATAAAGACGTTCAGGCTGAAATTTTGGTACAACATGGCTCGGCTGATGCGAATATTACGATGCAAGAATTTATCGCGTTGAGTGCGGCTATGGATAAGGATAATGCGCCTAATGAAATGATTGTATATGGCGGTGCCGAGCACTCATTTACCAAGGCCGGAAATCCTCATTATGATGCACATGCTGATGAGAAATCCTGGCAGCGTTTATTAATGTTTCTGGATGAAAAATTGCGTTAGCTCCACTTGCTTTCACTCGCAGAAGCACGAGAGCAAATCTAAACAAATTCTTTTTTGATCACCATAAAATTACATACACCAAATTCACATTAAAAAGCGGATACTAGAGGAATGAAAACATCCGCTCTCGTTATTGGCGGCAGTGGGCAGATTGCTCAGGCCATCATTGAAAAATTATTGACCTATTTAACTGCTGAAAATATTTTGGTTGTAAGTCGTGGGCCACAACCTGATAAGTTTGCAGGTGTCATCTGGCATCAGTCGGAATACGACGAAGCAAGTATGAGCAACCTGTCGATGCAGTTTTATGAACAGCAACGTAACTTTGAAAAAGTCTTCATCTGTCATGGCATTCTGCATGATGCATCAGTAAAACCTGAAAAGCGTCTGGAACAACTTACAGCAGCTTCCATCAACCATGTGTTTAATATCAATACCATTACCCCTGTACTGTGGCTGAAACAGCTTTTACCTGTACTCAAGTACGCTGAAACCTGTCAGGTAACTATCTTCAGTGCACGGGTTGGCAGCATTAATGATAATCATATGGGGGGCTGGTACAGCTATCGCGCCAGCAAGGCAGCGTTGAATATGCTGTTAAAATCCACGGCCATTGAATATGCCCGTCGCGCCAAAATGGTCAAGTTACTGGCCTTTCATCCCGGTACCACTGACTCCCCACTGTCTCGTCCATACAATACAAATGTGCCTGACGATAAGTTATTCACCCCGGATTTTGTTGCCGATAGATTATTTGAAATTCTAAAGGGTTTACCAAATGACGGTGAATTGTCATTTCTGGATTGGCAAGGAAAAAACATAGACTGGTAAACAGGTTTTCACATGTCCTGTTTCTGCTCACGTGCATTCAATCTGTCGTAGGCTTCTTTCTCGTGATGAACATCACTGATCAAGCCCCGGTGCATAGCCACTGAAATGGCCTCCTGATTCTGAAACCGGCCTCCTTCCTTAAACAGCAAATCTAGTAAATCCCGGGCAGGCATATCCAGATATTTAGACAATTCCTGCGATTCATTGGAAAACTTTTCCAGGACTTCAGGGTGTTTCTGTTGAACATTCAATATCGCCAGATTATCAATAATAGCCAGCTCTTTTGCTGTCGCCTGACTAAGGCCGTTATCCTGGACAAATCTTAAACTCGTTAACCCTGTCAGTTGATGAAAGGTGTTCTGTACCAGATTCAGATCGGCATTCCGTCCCGCCAGGGCAACTCTCAACCATTTCAAACGATGTCGGGCCAGAATGATCATGCTTTGTTCTATTTCTTTGCTCATAGACTTCAGCTCCTTTGGACTTCTTGCACCCTTGTTAGCATAGCAACGTCCTTTCATACAAGCCCTACTATTATTCTGCACATAATATGTCATGATGATTCAGAGCATTTAGCAAGGTTTCTGTGTGAGTTTTAGTAGTGGGGTATGTCAGATGAAACACTTAGTCATGATGACAATTGCCTGTGTGTGCATAGGTTCAGTCCAGGCAGAAAATCTTGAGCATGGGACCATTACCAGTTGTGCCTATCAGGCAGGTACTGCCTATGAAATCCAGAAAATCCGTCAAACCGAGGGCGACGACTGGGAAACGTTTGAAACCAAAATAAAATCGATTTACAAAGAATCTCAAGGCCGTGATGATTTACTGCAAATTGCCAAACAGGTATTTATCCAGCCAACCAGTAAATCAGCGGATTTTATTCATGACCAGATTTTTGATGCCTGCGTTAAGCGTCAAAAAGGCACTGAGCCAATTTACTGACTTTTAGCGTTTTGACTCAACTAATTAGGCCCATCAAAAGATTAAACGCCAACACAACAAAAATCAGTGCTGTCATACGACTGAGATAAACCTGAGCATTGGGTTTTCTTTTAAGCAAGTCACCAAGCTTGGAAGCTAATATGGAAATACCACTAAAGATAAAGAGTGAAACAGCACCAAATATAGTCCCGAGCAATATAATTTGTGGGGTAATCGCACCATAGTTTGAACTGGCGAACTGTGGCAGAAAGGCCAAAAAGAAAATACTAACTTTGGGATTAGTTACATTCATCACAATGCCGCGCAGATATAAGTTTGTATCACTTAATACTACGTCTTTACCTGATAATTCTTGTGTCTGACTGTTAAGCATCTGCCAGGCGAGGTAGACCAAATAGAGTGCGCCGATGACCTTCAAAGCACTCAATGCCCAGTCAGAGGTTTGTATAATAGTGGCAACACCAAATGCCACTAAACAGGTATGAAAAACCAAGCCAGTACATAGACCCAAGGTAATCAGAATTCCACTGCGTTTACCGTAAAGTGCTGACTGGGTAAGCACAAAGATATTATCTGGCCCCGGGGCTAGGGCGAGCAACGCTGAGGTGAATATAAAAACTGCATAGACTTCAATTGGCATGCTTTAGAAAATCATAGATATTGTTTCATTATCAAGATGAACTTTTAAGGAAAAAGTAAATATTCAATACGGATGATACAAACTGAAGCTCCCACATCTGTAATAAACTGATTTACAGAAACTCAAATCCCACTTGAAACAATTTTTCAACTTCATCGACATCCTGCTGCTCGGTCAAAAATATGACCAGATGATCACCGCTTTCAATCTGAATATTTTTTTCGGCAAACAAAATCTTTTCTTTGCGTAATATCGCTCCGACGGTAGCACTTTTGGGTAATTTGAGTTCTGAGAGCTTGCGTCCCACAACATTAGAAGTTTGTTTATCGCCATGTGCCACAATCTCTATGGCTTCTGCAGCACCCTGTCTTAACGAATGCACGGTAATCACATCACCACGACGAATATGGGTCAATAAGGTCCCAATAGTGATTTGTGCAGGCGATACGGCAATATCAATGCTGGTTCCTTCTACCAGTTCTACATGGCTGGCCTTACTGATAATGGAAAAGGTTTTGCGAGCTCCCAGACGCTTGGCCAACATCGCAGACAAGATGTTAGCTTCGTCGTCGTTAGTCACGGCGCAGAACACATCCGTTTTATGAATATATTCTTCTTTAAGCAGGCTGGCATCGCCTACATCACCATGTAATACCAGACTGTGATGCAGATCCTCGGCAATCACCCGTGCCCGATTTTCATTATGTTCAATAATTTTAACGTTATGCGACTTTTCCAGCCGCTGTGCCAGTTGTTTACCAATCTGTCCACCACCGGCAATAAATATTCGTTTATAGGGTTGGTAATCTTTTTTGAATACTTTTACTAACTCACTGATTTGATGTTTTTCGGCCAGAAAAAACACTTCATCTTCAGCCTGCAAAATGATTTTTCCACCCAATGGAATAGCACTCTCATTGCGGAAAATGGCCGCGATACGCATTTGAATTTTGGGGAGCAGATCCAGCAAATCATGGATCGCTTTACCATCCATAATACTACCAGCATCTACTCTAACGGCGACCAGTCGTGCACGATCTTCAAAAAAGGTCAGAACCTGCAAAACTTCAGGTTGCTCAATCAGATGGGTAATGTAATCAGTAACTAATTGTTCAGGACTAATAATGACATCAATTGGCACGGCATCCAGCGCAAATAAAGCCGGGTATTCCAGATAATCTGCGGCACGTATCCGTGCCAGTTTTTTGGGCGTATTAAATAGTGAACTGGCAATCTGACAGGCAATCATGTTGATCTCATCATTATGGGTGACTGCGATCAGCATATCGGTGTCTTTAATACCTGCTTTTAACAAGGTGCCAGGATGTGCTGCATATCCGACCACCGTTCGAATATCCAGATGTTCCTGCAATCGCTCCAGCAATACCGGGTTTTGATCAATCACCGTGACATCGTTACCTTCATTGACCAGACTTTCTGCCGTCGAACTGCCGACCTGTCCCGCACCCAGAATAATAATTTTCATCTGCAAAACCTCTCTGTTAATTGCGCCAATAGGCTGGCAGAAATAGAATCAGCAAGGTGAACACTTCGAGGCGTCCTACCAGCATTGCGAAGATCCCGAGCCACTTAACCGTGGCATCCATTGTGGCAAAATTTGAGGCAACTTCTCCTAAACCCGGGCCCAGAAGATTGATCGTTGCGACTACCGCCCCAAAAGCTGAAATCAAATCAAGACCGGCTGCCATCATGGCAACTGTCAGCATCAACGCTGTGACAATATAAAGCACATAAAAGCCCCAAATCGAAAACAATACTGTTTCAGATATTGGCCGTTTGCCCAACTTCACCACCGATACAGAGCGAGGATGCACCAATAACTCAAGCTGCCGTAAGCCCAGTTTAGCAAGCAACATGATACGCATAACTTTAATACCGCCTGCGGTTGAACCGGCACATCCACCAATAAAAGACAAAATCACCAGAATTAACGGAATGTGTAATGGCCATTCGGCAAATACCGCCGTACCAAAACCGGTACTGGTCATAATGGAAGCCACCTGAAACGCAGCATAACGAAGGGCTTCCCATCCGCCTGAATAGACCCCGGCGAAATACAGGCTTATCGCAATAAAAATACTGGCAAACACAAACAACATTCCAAAGGTTCTTACTTCTGGATCTTCGGCATAGGATGATATTAGCTTGCGTCTTAGCACTAAAAAATGCACGGCAAAGTTCACCCCGCCAGCCAGCATAAATACGATAGCGATAGCTTCAATAAGTGGACTGTTAAAAAAGCCGATACTGTCGTCATGAGTAGAAAAACCTCCGGTCGCCACAGTAGTAAAGGCATGGCCTACCGCATCGAAGAGGCTCATTCCTGCAAACCAGTAAGCCAACGCACAACACACAGTAAGTAACAAATAGATCAGCCATAGGGACCGGGCAGTTTCAGCGATTCTGGGAGTCATCTTTTCATTTTTGGCAACGCCGGAAGTTTCCGCTCTATACAGCTGCATTCCACCTACGCCCAATAAAGGCAGAATGGCGACCGCCAGAACGATAATCCCCATACCACCCAACCATTGTATTTGTTGCCGATGATATAAAATTGATTGAGGTAATTGGTCTAATCCAACAATTACCGTCGCGCCCGTAGTGGTAAAGCCCGAAATGGATTCGAATACCGCATCGGTAAAGCCCAGATGCAGACTGAGGTAAAACGGTAAAGCGCCGACCAGCCCTAATATAAACCAGAATAATGTCACGACCAGAAAGCCATCACGAACGGATAATTCCTGCCGTTGATGATAGTTACTTAACCACAACGACACCCCAAATAAAAACACAATCAGGCTGGAGCCGATAAAGGTTATCCATTGTCCATCGCTATAGATCCAGGAAACGATTAATGAAGGTAGAAAGCTGAGACTGTAAAACATCAACAGCAAACCAAATAACCGGATAATGGCTCGCCAATGCATTAGCTTACGACCTCAATCAAAAATGTAAGC
>TARA_R110001599_G_scaffold164308_1_pt1 | contig 32525 bp, 31 predicted proteins | sample TARA_R110001599 | Tara Oceans TARA_R110001599 (sample SAMEA4398360) | marine metagenome | biome: Polar Biome; feature: [MES] marine water layer (ENVO:01000295) within the mesopelagic zone...; material: water (ENVO:00002006), including particulate matter (ENVO:01000060) such...
TATTGGAAGCATTTCGCCTGTCTGACTGGAGCTTTTCTGTTGCTTCACAGCACGCCCAGCTTGGCGCAAGATGAAGTGACCCTGTCTGAGGAACCGTGCACGCTTAAATTAACGGTTGATAACAGTGTTGACTGGCGAGGGCTTTATGGTCGTGGATATGAGGTGTTTGAAGACGGAGAGTCGTTTGAAACCGTGACCATATCGGTCCGTCATCAAGGGGCTGCTTGCCAGTTTGTTCTGACCGCAGCGCCCCTCTCAAGTGGCGGCGTCAATGCATTAACCGGGCCGGGTGATCCCCTTTATTATGACGTGCTCAAAACCACGAGTGGCCCGTCTTTTCTCAGCACCGATTTCCAAGGGACTGCAACTTCACGCGTGGAAGGGCAATTCAGTTCCGGGCGTTCCGTACAAGGTGCCACTATGTATGTTTCGATTCCGGCAAATCAAGTCGTTCGAGGCGGGATCTATAGCGGACAGGTCATTGTACGACTGTTTCGGGCCGACAACGGCATTCAGGATCTTGTCGCAGAAGTACCGCTGGTGATATTGGCCCCGGTCGCATCGGTTTTAAAAATACGGTCAGATGATTTTCCACAAGGCATTCGGGAAACATCCATCGACTTGGGAGACCTGTCCCGAGCCACCCGGGCCGCAATAGATTTCAATATCATGAGCAATGCGGAAGTGGCAGTCACGTTCCAATCTGCCAATCGCGGTCATTTAGCACATGAAGCCGGCGCACCTGGCATCAAATATAATCTGGCGTTCAAGGGCGACAACATCGATCTCTCCACAGCGGCTGCGTCGAGCAGGATCAGTTATATGCCTAGCCGAACAGAGCGAGCGGTGCCGATAGAGATCGTAGTCCCAACACCCACCGGATTGCCCGCTGCTGGACAATATAGCGATACGTTGATGGTGACGTTCACTGCTGAATAATAGGGATAGTTTCAATAATTTCTATAGCAGTTCAATATTCTCACCCATCTGCTTCTTGTCAGTTAGTCAGCCAGGTGCAGGTTACTGAAATGAAACATCGCCTGCTAAAATATAGCGGATGGCCTTTATGTTGTTATCGCTACAGCCAAATATTCAATGTTCGTTAAGTGGTTGGATTGCCGTCAAGCAGGTCGGACGGTGTCTAGCCGGCCCCATCATTTGGGTTTGCCATTGTGGGTGTCCGATGTCCAAATCAGATCTTTGGCCCAACCAAGTGCTTCCAAAGGGTAAATGGCGAAGGGAATAATTGGTCCGAGCCGTCCCGTTTTTCAATATTGGCAAATCGGCAAAATCCAGCAACGAGTGAAAAGACCTCTTGAAGGTTTTAATCTCAGTGCCATCAGGATGACAGAATACTAATCCATCCCGATGAGGGTTCCACTTTTCCCGATCATCAGGATATCGCTGTTTCAGTTCAGCGCAGCGTATATTGATAATCTCATTGAAGAGCTTGCCGGTATCCTTTTGACAGACGACTTCCCGCCCACCAGTTTTGCCATGAACTTCAGCAACTACATATTTGGCATCACGGTCGTCTATTGGGCTTAGATCGCCCCATTTAAACAGCGAAATTGAAAAGCGAGCGGATTGATGTTCGTTCACGACCCAGTGTGGCATTTGATGGTATCTTCTTGGCGTAATTCTTTTTCCGCCAAAGCCAGTAGTTTTGAAAATCGGTCGAACCAATTTGATCAATCTTCATCGACCCAAAATACTCAAGAGCATATGACCGGACGCGATCAATGGTCGAAGTCCAAGAGCCCCCTTTTGTTGTCAGCCCCATCAAAGTTATGGATCTTTCCCAGTCTTCGAAAACCTTTGCAAAGGTCTTGGTTTTTATGGAACCGCCCATTCTTACATGGTGATCAAGGTCATCATAGAGATTGGCCGCGAAACGTTCCGCATCACGAAGATTAGCTGTTTTTGTGGAAATGGTTTTATAACCGGAAGCACCGGGAACCCGAATGCGGGCCTGCCATTTAGGGCTTTTCAAACCTTCTCGTTTGTACAGAATGATGCGCCCCTCACCGCGAAGGTCAATTCGCTCGTCAGCATCAGTGCTACCAGATCGGTTGCTTTCCACTAAGATTCTATAAACTAAAACGAATTTCCCGGGAACAGTTTTTTGTGTAACTTTTGTACATAGCCAAAATGCACAAATTCACGCACCACCGAAATTTCGGCATTCTTTAAGGTATTGAATTATATAGGAAAAATGGTGCACCCGACAGAATTCGAATCTGTGACCTCTGCCTTCGGAGTGCAGAGATTGTGGTCAATGATGGTCATCACCGCACATCTTTGTCATTGAAAAACAACTATAATAGTTCGGTCTTGTTCATTCCTGTTCGGTGTTGTATTCCATACTGGTTACATACTTTAGAATGGGCGGCTCGATATGAAATGTGATTTAAGCAGGGTTGGCGAGCGGGAACGGCTCAAGGCGCAGCGGGAACCTCACTGGCAACGGCTAAGGGCCGGTTGCTTTCTCGGCTTCCGACCATCCAAGCGGGGCGGGGCAGGAACTTGGATTGCCCGCGTCTATGATGAGGACTGCAACAAGTATCGCGTCAAATCGCTGGGCGACTTCGGTGCGCTCGCCGGTAATGCGAGATTTGCGGCGGCCAAAAAGGAGGCCGAGGTTCTTGCAGAAGTGTTAGAGGCGGGGGGCGAAATACGGGCCAAAGTGGAAACCGTTGCTGATGCTTGCCGATCTTATGCCGATAGCAGACCGGAAGCCGAGCAACGCTTCAAGCGGTATGTCTATAGCGATGCGCTGGGCAAGTTGAAGTTGGCCAAGTTGCGCAAGCGCCATGTTGCCGAATGGCGCAAGCGGCTGGAGGAAACTCCCTCATTGGTTAGCCGCCGTAAAAAGGGTGAACAGATTGTGCGCGAACGTGCAGCCTCCACCGTCAATCGCGATATGGCAGTTTTAAGGGCCGCATTGGCCAAGGTTCTGTCACCCGGTACGCCAAATACAGAGGCGGCATGGCAAGAGGCATTGAAGTCAATTCCCAATGCAAATGGACAGCGCACCCTGTACCTAGATCGCAACCAGAGGCGGAAATTGCTCGATCATATTGATATGGAAGCCGCGCCCTTTGTCCGTGCGCTATGTCTGCTGCCGCTTCGTCCGGGAGCAATGGCCACCCTTGCGGCTGGAGACTTTGACAAGCGCACCAATGAACTGACTATCGGTAAGGATAAGAACGGCAAACCGCGTCGCATTGAGGTGCCAATCGACGCGGCAAAGCTGCTAGCGGCGCAAGCATCCGACAAATTGCCCACTGCCCCTCTTTTCATGCGCGCCAATGGCAAGTCGTGGAACAAGGAAAGCTGGAAATTGCCAATTGGAGCAGGAGTTGTGGCAGCTGATCTACCAAGCGATGCAACAGCCTATACCCTGCGGCATAGCACAATCACCGATCTGGTGAGGGCAGGGCTTCCCCTGCTGACCATTGCGCAAATTTCAGGCACTAGCGTGCAAATGATTGAGCGGCACTATGGTCACCTTGGCAGCGATGCGGCAGTAAAGGCACTCAGCGCACTGGCGCTTTGAGGGAGCGGGAAGGACAATCTTCAGAGCCGCAAACGGCTGCTATCAGCGCGATAACTACTGATGCAGTTTTTCGACTGCGCGAAGCCAATATGTAGATTTGCACACTAAGCTTGCCGATTGCTTGTTTGGACTGCTAAATCATTCCCTTCAATAGGGGAAAACTATGCGGCTCGGCTGGGATGAAATAAAGAGGCGCGCCAAGGATTTTAGCGAAGATTGGAAAGATGCCCATTACGAAAAGGGCGAAACCCAGAGCTTTTACAACGACTTTTTCGAAATTTTCGGCATCAAGCGGCGGCAAGTTGCAGTCTATGAGCAAATGGTCAAGGGGCTGGACGCTAATCGGCGCGGCTTCATGGACTTGTATTGGCCCGGCACTCTCATCATCGAACAGAAAAGCGCAGGCAAGAATTTGCTGGCCGCGCAGATGCAGGCCAGCGAATATTTCAACTGGCTGCCGGAACGGGACCAACCGCAATTCATTCTAACGTGCGACTTCCAGCGGTGGAATCTGATTGATCTGGACAATGACGGCGCGGAACTAAGCTTTCACCTGAAAGACTTGCACAAGCACGTTGCCGCATTCGATTTCATGTTGGGCCGCAAGGTTAGTTTTGAAACTCAGGCGTCCGTCACCATCAAGGCCGCTGAACTCATGGGCAAGCTGCATGATGCCTTGGAGGAATCCGGTTATGTCGGCCATGAACTGGAGCAATTCCTTGTCCGTATGCTATTCTGCCTGTTTGCCGACAATACCGGCATCTTCCAGCCGAAAGACATTTTCCTGCAATTGCTCGAAAACGACACCAAGGCCGATGGCAGCGACACTGGCAACGTCCTAAGCGAACTGTTCGATATACTCGATACGCCTGAAGGTGCGCGGCTATCAGGGACAGCGGCGGAACTGGACGCCTTCCCTTATGTGAATGGGCAATTATTTAGCGGACGGCTGCGCATACCCAAATTTGACGGGATAATGCGCGATCACCTGATTGACGCCTGCCGCCATGATTGGTCTGGCGTATCGCCCGCAATTTTTGGTTCGCTGTTTCAATCCGTCATGGATGCCAAGGAGCGGCGCGCTAAGGGCGCGCATTACACTACCGAGGCCAATATCCTGAAAGTTATAGGTCCGCTGTTCCTGGACGGGCTGAAGGCGGAATTGGCGGCAATCATCAAGCGTCGAACGGGCCGCGACAAGGAACTGGCAAAGTTTCAGGATAGATTGACCCGATTGACCTTTTTCGACCCGGCGTGCGGTTGCGGCAATTTTCTGGTCATCGCCTATCATGAAATCCGGCGGCTGGAGCTGGAATGCCTGAAGGCGCAATATGGCGACCAACGGATTGATGCGGCGCTTTTGTCCCGCGTGACCGTCGATCAATTTTACGGCATTGAATTTGAAGAATTTCCAGCGCGCATTGCTGAAGTCGCCATGTGGATGATGGACCATATCGCTAACAATGAGATTAACGAGGCTTTCCGGCTAAACTATGCACGCATTCCGCTGAAAGATTCTGCGCATATCCTGCATGGCGATGCGCTAGAAGCCGATTGGGGCGAATTTCTGCCGCCGGGAAAATGCAGTTATATTATGGGCAACCCGCCTTTTATCGGAGCCAAGTTTCAAAGCACATTCCAGCGCGCTCAGGTGCGACAGATTGCGGGGCTAGGCGGTAGCGGCGGAACGCTCGATTATGTGGCGGCATGGTTCATCAAGGCGGGGCAATATCTGCAAAACAATCGCCGTATTGGCATTGCGTTCGTTTCGACCAATTCAATCACGCAGGGCGAACAGGTAGCGCAATTATGGCCAACCCTGTTTGATCGCTATGGACTGGAAATCGCCTTTGCCCATCGGACCTTTAGCTGGGGAAGCGAAGCGCGGGGCAAAGCCCATGTCCATGTTGTCATTATCGGGTTGACCCACCGGGACCATGAACCAGCCGAAAAGCGACTGTTCAGTTATCCAGATATTAAAGGCGATCCCTTGGAAAGCAGCCATACGGCACTTTCGGCATATCTGTTTGATGCACGAGGCGTAGCCAACCGACATCTTGTGATTACATCGACGTCGAAAGCAATTAATGGTGCGACAAAATTAGTGATTGGCTCCAAGCCAATTGATGGCGGCAATTTCATTTTCACTACAACTGAACGCAATGAGTTTGTGCAATCAGAACCTGATTCTGCTGATCTCTTTCGGCCATTTGTTGGAGCAGTAGAATTTATCAACGGTTCAAACCGTTGGATTTTGGCTTTGCATGACATTGCGCCTGATAGACTTCGAAATCTGCCAAATGTATTAGAACGGGTTAAAAATGTAAAAGCCCTTCGGCTTGCGAGCAAATCAAAACCAACGCGAGATATTGCGCAAACTCCGACACGCTATCACATAAATCTGCTGCCGGAAAAAAACTTCTTACTTATTCCCAGAGTAAGTTCAGAACGGCGTGATTATGTTCCTATCGGGTGGCTCAAACCTCCGACAATACCGAGTGATGCGGCATTATGCTTAGTGGATGCTACTTTGTTTGATTTTTCCGTCCTCACCAGCTCGGCCCATATGGCTTGGCTCTCTCATATCGGTGGACGATTGAAAAGCGATTTTCGATATTCGATAGGCCTTGTGTATAACACCTTTCCGTGGCCGGATTACACGCCAAAACAACGGACCAACATAGAGTCGCTGGCCCAAGCGGTGCTGGACGCCCGCGACGCCCACCCCACTTCCAGCCTAGCGGACCTTTATGACCCTGACACAATGCCTGCCAATCTGCGCAAGGCCCATGCTGCGCTCGATGCTGCCGTAGATAAGCTATACCGCGCTGCCCCGTTCGCAACTGACCGCGACAGGGTAGAGCATCTGTTCGGGCGATATGAGGCCATTGTGAACCCGTTGGAGCGGTTGGGCGCGGCAAAGAACAAGCGCGTCGCTCGCAAGGCCCAAGGAAAAGCATAAGGCAATGAGCGACGGCGAAAAAAATGCAGATACGGCGCTAGCGATTATGCGAGAGTGGCAATGGTTGAGCTGCGATCCGGACGGAAATCCATTTTACCCATCAAAAGACCTGAACGAGGTATTGGGCATGCTCGCTATGGATGGTCTATCTCGGCCGCATAATGCTGTTTTGGAGCTTTTGTGCAAAGGCGATTTAATCGCACGAGGCTACTATATCTGGCGAAAATATGAATCGGGTAATTTCTTTCAGTTTGAAGGAAGTCATGCGGCGATAAAGCCAAAACAATGGCAAATGTTGGCTGACTTGATTGCGGAAGAGCAACGGCAGTACGCTGGCGTTGGATTTCCTGAAAGTGAAGTCGATTTGGGACACCTCGGCCTAAATAAATGCCAAATTTACACATGGGAACATGGGCAGAATAGGTTTAGTACCGCATTTATTCCGCCTGAGACCGAGTTATTCGACCTTGGCTACTATGAAGAATGGTTTTCAGCGTGGGAAATCGACGTATCTCCAAGATTCCTAGACGACGATAACCAAGTTGATGAAAGCGCCCTGATAACAGATCAATCAAACAAAGGAGGGCGTCCACCGATTGCAGATTGGGAAGCTGCGGCTTTAGAAATGGCGGGACGATATTATCGCGGGGATTTCAAACCCAAGACCATCGCGGATGTCGTTCGTGAACTGGCGACATGGCTGGGCGATCAAGGCAAGTACCCTTCAGACTCTGTTCTTCGGGATCATGCCAAGCCCATATTTGACGCCTTCCGCGCATGGGAATCCGAATAGCAGAAACCCGAGTTTCTGTTAGTTTCTGTCCCTTTCCGGCGGACAAAACTCAATAAATCAGAGCAGTATAGCCCCGTCCACAACTGAACGGAGTTAGTCCTTTGAATAGCAAAAACAACAACCTGCAACCGCTGGCATATTCAATCAATGAAGCCTGCCGCGTATCATCGCTAGGCCGCACCCGCATTTATCAACTCATTGGCGAAAAGCGATTGCAGGTGCGCAAGATAGGTAAGCGCACAATCATTCCGGCAGCATCGCTGCGCAACCTTATCAGCGGTGAAAGTTGACCAATGGGCAGACAGCGCAACCGCAACAAAGTTAATGCCAAGGGCCGCAATCCAACCAGCCGTTTTGCTCGGCTGGATTTTCGTCTGCTTACGAGCAATGCTTATCGTAGTCTAAGCCCCAATGCTCGCTCGCTATTAGTGGAACTGGCTATGCTGGAAAATGGCAGCAATAATGGCAGCCTATATCTCAGCGTAAGAGATGGGGCGCACCGATTGGGCGTTGCTGATCTAACAGCCGCAAGCAGGGCGTTCGATGACCTGATCGCGCTGGGTTTTATCGAAATGACCCAAGACGCTTATTTTAGAGTGAAGGCTGCAAACAAGTCGCGCGCGCGTTGCTGGCGGCTCACGTGGCAATCAGGCCCTGCACGAAAAGCACCGTCATGGACTTTCCTAAATCGGGAACCTGACCCAAAGACACCCGCCCGCAAGCGAATGGAACGCGGCCAGCGAGCCTTGAAAGCCTATCGCAAGGCGAAGGACAGCGGCGATTTGCCGGTATTGGATTCCGACTTTGAGGTGCACGATGCAGCCCCAGTCGCAGCGGCGTCGGTAATGGAATTCAATACGCTAAATGACAGAAATGGCTCAATTCGGCCAAACCCCTGCATTCGGGATTTCGCTACACACTCAGCTGTTACCATAGGTAAGGGACCGCGAAGCAATCTTCTAGGATGGTGGGAGCCTGATTGGACTCCCTCACTCGCAACACTTGCCTTTGCGACCTCCATTTCAACCCACTGGGCTAACGAGGGCAATGCTGCATGACAAAATCAACAAAAGCCTCGCCTAGATCAGATTCCAGGGCGACTAAAATATTAGCTAAAAAGGGGGAAGACGAGGCCGCCACAATGGCGCGCGCGATGGTTGAACCGTATTTTCGGCATGGCATTATCGCGTCTGATTTGGCTAAAAAGTCGCTTGGTGATCTGCCGGGAGAACCGGGGATCGAGAGTTTCGGTCGGGTCATTGAAGCGAGAGCCAAGCAGGCGATGGATGGGGATCTTGCGTTTGCCAGTGAGGTCTTGACTGCTCAGGCACTGTCGCTTGATGCGATGATGACCGAATTGATGCGACGCTCGATTATGAACTTCGGTGACTATCCACTTGCTGCCGAACGCTATGCACGGCTGGCGTTCAAAGCGCAGTCTAACAGTCGCGCTGCGCTGGAGGCCTTGGCCAAATTGCACCAGCCGCGCGAGCAGACCGTTCGCCATGTCCACGTTAACGAAGGCGGGCAAGCAGTCGTGGCCGAAAACTTTCATGCGCACGCGCGCGTAGGGGATGAGCAAAATGCAAAATCAGTCAAACAATCCCATGCAACCGGCGCAGCTGGCGAAAGCACCGCGCTGCTTAGCGAAGACGCGGAAGGGCACGGCGTGCCAATCTCCAGCCGTAAAGGGCAAGAAGCGGTGCAGGATGCACGGCGGAACTAATTCCGGCGCGCCAAAGGGTAATCGCAATGCCTGGAAGCATGGGGCTTATTCTGCGGGGACAAAATCCGCTGTTGCTAGGCTCAAGGCTTATGCGTCGTTACTTGAATAGATCCAGCAGTTATATAGCTATTGGCTTGCCCGCGAATCGGTTTTCGCCATGATGGGATAGGGGGTGTCGCTATCTTCGGCCCTATCGGCCAGGAAACCGCTGCCAATCAGCGACGATAGCGTTAATACAGTTTCTCGCCCGCGCGCGCGAGGCTCAATCTGGATAATGTCGAAACAGTCAAGCAACCCCTTGCAACCCGCGCGGTTGGTCAAAGCACGCCTAACCGTGAAAGTTATAACGTGGTTTAGTTGTTGCAAGATTGCTCACGGGTTTTACACTCCGCAAACGCACATGTGTTATAACGATTGGCAGATGAATTGGGGCATCTTGGAAATTTTATAGCCTACGGCTCGCTCATTATCGGCAGCGCATACCTTGCAGCTTGGCTTGGAGATCGCATCGATGAGCGTTGGGGTGCAAACGATACCAGAAAAAGGGGCTCGCTCGGATGCCTATCGGCTATTGCGATTTGGGTTGTGCTAATACTGCTTCTTGCTGAACCACTCGCGGTTCTTACTGAGAATATCGATTAAATCGAAGTTAGATCGCTCCACCCACGCCTCAGAAGAGAGGCGCGAAGTCTGAGCGATACCGTCTCAACAAAATGCGTCAATCCAACGTCTGCCTCACGAATCTACACCCCTGTTTTCCATACTCATTCCATACGCTGCGCGCTGGTCGGACCTAAGTCATTGAAATAATGGTGCACCCGACAGAATTCGAATCTGTGACCTCTGCCTTCGGAGGGCAGCGCTCTATCCAGCTGAGCTACGGGTGCCAGGGCGTGTACCGCCGGATGGGCGTTTAGCAGCGACATTGCCCGATTGCCAATCAAATATTTGGCCTTTTGCGCGCGGCGGTCTAGTCTTCGCTTTCCGCCTTCGGAATTTTCTCGATCTGCTGGAACTTGCCGAGGCCGCAGGCGCCGCGCGTGTCTAGCTGGCCGCCGGTCTGCGACAGCACGTGAATGATATCGACGCTGCACAGCCGGTTGGTGGAGGTCTTGTAGGAAAAAGCCTCTTCAAAGCGGAGGCCGCCGCATTTGTTGGGCAGCTTGTTGCGATAGATATCACCGTTGCGCATCTCGAAATCGATCGTCTGGTCGTCGATCACGTCGGTCGAGCGGATGCTCGAACGGGTGATGCAGCTTTTCGGTTCGCCGATCGTGCGGATTTCATATATGTCGTCGCCGGACGGCTTCTCGGCGGCAAAAGCCAGGCTGCCGGCGGTCAGGGCGGACGCGATGATGACGGTGGATTGCAGGCGCATGCTATTCTCCTTGCGATATCTGCCATTTGGGCGGTGAATTTACATTCCGATATATTTCGCGAAGCTGAATGCTGGCCCGAATGTTACGAATCGCCGGTCCAGCCGTCCGGCGCCGGCGTTTTCTTCTTGAACCGGCAGAGATCGGCAACCGGACAGCGCCAGCATTCGGGCTTGCGCGCCTTGCAGATATAGCGGCCGTGCAGGATCAGCCAGTGATGGGCGTGGACGCGGAACGGGGCGGGGGTCTGCTTCTCCAGCTTTTTCTCCACTGCCAGCACCGTCTTGCCCGGCGCCAGGCCGGTGCGGTTGCCGACCCGGAAAATATGCGTGTCGACCGCGAAGGTTTCGGCACCGAAGGCACAGTTCATCACGACATTGGCGGTCTTGCGCCCGACGCCGGGCAGCTTGACCAGTTCGTCGCGGTCCGCCGGGACCTCGCCGCCATAGTCGGCAATCAGCATCTCCGACAGCGCGATGACATTTTTCGCCTTGGTATTGTAGAGGCCGATCGTCTTGATATGCTCCTTCAGCCCGTCGAGCCCGAGATCGACCATCTGCTGCGGCGTTGTCACTTCGGCAAACAGAAGCCGGGTCGCCTTGTTTACGCCGATATCGGTCGATTGCGCCGACAGCGCCACGGCGACCACCAGCTGATAGACATTGCCATAGTTGAGCTCGGTCTCCGGCGACGGATTGTCGGCGGCGAGGCGCGAGTAGAATTCGAATATATCGACTTTTTTCATGGCCTCCGTCATGGCCGGTCGCGGCGCAAAATACAATCGGCCGCTCTGGCCGGATGTCATCCGGGCATCAGCGGCGCCGGCGAATCATTGGGTCAGGCGGCGCTCGTCGAACCATTGCCGCATGATCGCGGCCTGACAACCGGTCGATCCGTAGGTGCCGACCACCGAGCAGCTGCCCGGGCGGCCCGGCCGGGCGGCTTCTTCATGAGCGGCGAGGGCGGAGGACCAGCTCTGTTCTCCGGCCTGTTCTTCCGCTTCGACTTCCCGCACTTCCTTTGGAATGCGATAGCGTTCCGATTCGGGGCGTTGCGCGCAGACAACGATCTCGTCGCCTTGCGCTTCCGGACATGCATCCTCGCCATAGGTCACCAGAACATTGATCCGTTCCGGCGTGTCGAGGGGAGCGGGCGGACTGGCCGTCGCGGTCGTGCTCCAGAGACAGGCCGTCGCCGCGATTGCGCCCGAAGTGGTGATATGCTTGAGAAAAATGATCCCGGCCTTCTCGCTGTTGCGCTCGTTGCGGGCCGTCACCAGCCGCTGTTTCCCGCGAGCATAAGCAGATATTCATTGCGGGACACTGAACGAACGGCGGATCAGGTCGGGCCGTTACCCTGTATCCGGTCCATCATGTCCATGAAATCCCGGGCGCTATTGCGATCGGCCTCGTCCTCGAACGCCGTGTCGAGATCAAGATGCGTGCCGAGCATATAGAGCACCGCCCAGAGAGCGAAACGCCGCCCGCGATCCTGTTCCAGACCGAAGTCGACTCGCATATGCTCGATCCCCGCGGCCATCGCCTCCGGCTGGATCGCGCCCAGGTCGGCGGTGCCGAAATAGCGTTGCAGCTGATCATCAAAATCCATGATCAGGGCTTATGGGCTGCGGCGATGCTTGGCAAGCGGGGCGTGGGCGGTACGGGGTGCCGTTTTGTCCTGTCGCTGCGGACATTATATCCTCAGCCTGTCACCACCCGACCAGAATCTTCATAATTCATCGGCATGATGGGCAAATTCTATCCAGCAGGTCCATTGCGGCCGGGAGCATAAAATGGCATTTATCAATCATTTTGAAGAGGATGAAGTCGAACAGGAATATATCCGCACTGAACGCCAATCCCGGCTGTATTCGACCCGGGCGGTGATCGTCATCGGGCCTTTGATTTTCCTCGGGTTCTTCATGTTGACCCCGGTCTTTTCTTCCAACGAAGCCTTCGCGATATTCAATATCACGACGGTGGTGACTGTCGCATTTTTTGCAACCATGATGTTCGTGATCGGCACCCGCCATTATATTGAAAAGTCATGGCTGGATGTGTTGCCGTTCATCTGCCTGTCGATAGCGGCGGCTGTCTTGATGACCGTTCTGGTGCGCACGGTTGATCCCGAACAGCTCGATCTTACCAAGATTTCCGTGATCTTCTTCGGTTTGATCTACTTTATCGCCAGCGTCCTGTTCGTCGCCAATGTGCGGCTTTTCATGATCTGGGCGATCGGGCTGCTCGGGGTGTTCTTCGTCTATATGGAGACCCACGGCATATCGATCGACGAGATGTACCATAGCGTTGTAAACATCGGCTTCTTCCTGTTGTTCGCGATCTTTTCCAACTGGGAGGTTGACCGCCGGGCACGGGAAATGTTCGTCAGTCGTCAACAGCTGGATCTGGAACGCAAAAAAACCGAAAAACTGCTCTACAATGTCCTTCCGCAACAGGTGGCGAAGCGTTTGCGTGCGGGCGAAGTGGTCGCCGATTCCTTTTCGGATATATCGGTGGTGTTTATCGATATTGTCGGCTTCTCCAAACTCTCCAAACAGCTTTCCCCCGGACATCTGGTGGAGCAGTTGAACGGGTTCTTCCTGATCGCCGATCAATGCGCGAACCGCCATGGCATCGAAAAGGTAAAGACGATCGGCGATTGCTATCTCGCAGTCTCGGGCGGGACGACTTCCAATGGCCCGGGCGCGAAGGAAGCGGTCAATTTTGCTATCGATGTAATTGCCGAGATGCAGAACCGCGCGAAGGAAAGCGGCATCGACATTCAGTTGCGGGTCGGCGTCCACTCCGGTCCGGTGGTTGGCGGGGTGGTCGGAACGAACCGGCTGGCCTATGATTATTGGGGCGATACGATGAATATTGCCAGCAGGATAGAGGGTGCGGCGGAACCCAATGGCATCGCGGTATCTGCGGCGACCTATTTTCAATGCGCCAATAGCCACAAATTCGGTTCGCCCGAAACGATCCCGCTAAAGGGAGTGGGGGATACGACCATCTATCGGCTCAAACCGGCCATGGAGGAGGGGTAAACTCGCTGCCGCGACCCCTGCTGCTGGACCAGATGGCAAATGATGGTTCAGCCGGTCCGGCGCTCCGTCAGCCTCGGGTCACAATATAGCTGCCACGGATCATCACAATCGATGTTCAGGGCTTATCGGCTGCGCTTGTGGTTGGTAAGCCGGGCCTCCATTTCGCCATTCGCCGGGAACGGATCGTCAGGCGGCGCGTATGGAAGGCATGGAGAGTCCGGAAACGACGCTGACAGAGATTTTTTCCTACACGACGATCGGGCTGTCGCTGGCCCTGATGTCGGGGCTGGCGCTGGGCCACGTGACCGAGCAATCAATGCATCCCCGCCTGTCTACCCCGCCGCCCGCGGACCCGGTCGAACGCTATGCGCTCGGTCAGAACGCCTACAGGATGCCCCATGTCCCCGCCCGAATGACCCGCACACCGCCCCCCGAACATGCCGACGCCAGCTATGAAATCGGCCGCTACGAAAAGGGCGCGCGCGTGCTGGCACCACAGGAACCCGCCCGCAAGATCGAGCGGCTCCGGCTGGAACGGCTGCTTGCGTGGAATGACGAGAAATTGGGGCCCCGTGACGGTCGGGCAGATCAGGTCGAGACGCTTGCAGACGACCATGCGCCCATCGATGTCGGCGCGGTAATGGATGCGCCGGAGACGGTGATGATGCGAGCCAGCGGGATATAACGCAATCGCACCGGTCGAAGACCGGTTGTCCCAATACATTAGCCGTCTGTTCGGTGCAGAATCCGTTATCCCGCCGAAGGTGTGGATCGAACCAACCGGCGCTGCGGAGAGGAAGGCTTCTCCAATTCCTGACATGCTTCGAATTGGTTCGGCTAAGGACGTAATTTCAACCGCTTGTACCTTCTGCCATTAACGAGAAGGAGGGGAAACCTCTGCACTAGTCCGCCGTTCAGGCCATTGTCGCATCCCGACAGCGCGATATTGTACAGGCCAAAAAAAAGCGGGGCATATAGCCCCGCTTTAAAAGCAAAATTGTCAAAAGCTCAAGGGCTCGTAGGGGTATCGCTATCGCTTTCGCTGACTTCGGCGATCAGCAAAAAACCACCGATAACAGCAACCGATGCCAAAATTCCGAGAAGCGTGCCGCTGCCTTCAAGGTTCGAAGCATTTTCGGTCTTGGCGGATACGCGCTCGACTTTCGCTGCGACGGGCTTTGCAACGCTCTGCTGCGATTGAGCCAAGGCTGGTGCGGCAATCATGGAAGTGGCAGCAATGCAGGCTGCGATTTTACCAAATTTCATTATCGTAATCTCCGAATTTCTGTATTTCAATTTTATCATATGCTTCTGAGCCTACGGAGACCAATGTTCGGCGGGAAAGTCAATAAAAATTAGCAATATCACGACAATGTACAGAACCTGTCACAATATAGTGACAGTTATTCTCGAATTTCATTGCAAACCCAAAACCCCGTCCATCCCGTACCGCCCGGCACTCTGCCCGGCCAGCCAGCCAGCCGCCTTCACGGCGCCGCGCGCGAAGATCATGCGGTTTTCCGCCCTATGGGTCAGCTCGATCCGTTCCTCGTCGCTCGCCAATATGACCGTGTGATCCCCCGCCACCGATCCGCCGCGCAGCGCGGCAAAGCCGATCGCGCCTTTTTCGCGTGCGCCGGTTATGCCGTCGCGGCCGCTTTCGCTGTTGTTGGCCAGATCAATCTCGCGCCCCCGCGCAGCCGCTTCGCCCAGCAGTTTCGCTGTGCCGCTCGGCGCGTCCACTTTATGCCGGTGGTGCATCTCGACAATCTCGATATCCCAGTCATCGCCCAGCCGGCCCGCCGCCTGTTCGACCAGCGCCGCCAGCATATTGACGCCGAGCGAGGTATTGCCGGTCTGCAGCACCGGGATCTTGGTCGCCGCCGCGTCGATCGCGGCATGATGCGCGTCTTCCAGCCCGGTGGTGCCGATGACAATAGGTTTGTTCGCCGCCACGCAGGCGTCGAGCGTCGCCTGCAATGCCTTCGGGGAAGAGAAATCGACCAGCACATCGCTCGCACCGACCAGCGCCGCGACATCGTCGCCCTGGTCCGCGCCGCCGGCATGGGCGTGGCCCGCTTCCGCGATCGCCGCGACCAGCGCCTGTCCCATGCGGCCCCTGCTGCCGATAATTCCGATGGCTGTCATAATTTATATTCCTGTTGGTCCTGATCGAAGAATCGTCATCCTGAACTTGTTTCAGGATCCACTTATCCTCTAGGCTATTTCTATGAGACGAAATGGATGCTGAAACAAGTTCAGCATGACGAAGAAAGGCAATATGCTAAACGCTATCAACAATATCGTCATCCTCACCGGCGCCGGCGTCAGCGCCGAAAGCGGCGTCGCCACCTTTCGCGGGCCGGACGGTCTGTGGGAAGGGCACCCGGTCGAGGATGTCGCCACGCCCGAGGCCTTTGTCCGCGACCCCGCTCTGGTCCAGAAATTCTACGACGAGCGCCGTGCGAAGCTGAAGACCGTCGAGCCCAATGCCGCGCACCAGGCGCTCGCGCGGCTCGACCGGACCTGGGCAGGGGAACTGCTGCTGGTCACGCAAAATGTCGACGACCTCCACGACCGCGCCGGTTCGCAGCGCCTGCTCCACATGCACGGCGAGCTCAACAGCGCCTGGTGCCGCGCCTGCGACGCGCATTTTGCCTTTGAAGGGGAAATGGCGAGCGGCCCGGTCTGTCAGCACTGCCATGTGCCCGGCTGCCTGCGCCCCGACATCGTCTGGTTCGGTGAAATGCCCTATCAGATGGAGCGGATCGAGGCGGCGCTCGCCCGCTGCGACCTGTTCGTGTCGATCGGTACATCGGGCGCGGTCTATCCGGCCGCCGGCTTTGTCCAGACCGCCCGCTATCACGGCGCCCGCACGCTGGAGATGAACCTTGATCCCTCGGAGGGCAGTTTCCATTTCCACGAAAGCCGGATGGGCAAGGCGGGCGAACTGGTGCCGGATTGGGTTGATCAGGTCCTGTCGCACGGGCTGTGTTGAGCCGGGTGCCATGAAGGGCCAATGCCATTGCGGCGCGGTGCAGATCACGGTGCCGGAACCACCGGCGGAGATCAGCCGCTGCAATTGTTCCCTGTGCCGCAAGACCGGCTGGATCGGCGGCTATTGGCATCCCGACGAGGTCATGGTCGCAGCGCCGCCCGGGGCACTGAACCCCTATGTGCAGGGCGACAGGATGATCACGACCTGGAATTGCGCAAGCTGCGGATCGCATACCCACTGGACGCCGCGAACCGCATCACCCGACCGCATGGGCGTGAATTTGCGGATATTCGAGCCTGATGAGTGGCAGCATCTGTCGGTGCGGGTCGTGGACGGGGCAAGCTTCTAATATGTGCCGAAATTTCTCCAATAAGCCGCGCTACACAGGGAGCCTGAAATTGCGAAACCTTTCAATCTATCTGCTTTCGGCCTTTTGCGCCTTTGCCCTTGCACCCGCCGCGTTCGCTCAACCAGCCAGTGAAGGCGACGCTCAGGCGACCGCGAGCAGTCTGGCGGGCAATTATCATCTGGCCGGGGTGATGGAAACCGCGGCGCAGCTGCAGCTCGACGCCGACGGCAGCTATAAATGGATGATGATGGTCGGCAATCTCGATCTCTATAGCGAAGGCCGCTGGACGCAGGCGGGCGGGCAGGTGATCCTCGGCCCGCACCGGTTCGGCAAGGACATGCCGGTCTTTGCACTGGGCGAAGCCTATCCCTGGGGGCGCGAAGAAGCGGACGCCGCCTATGGCAGCAATACGATCCTTCTGCAAAACCGGGCGAAATGGCAATGCGCGTTTCTCGATACCGGCGGCTATTACCAATCGTCGGACGATCCCGCCGCTGCAGAAGACCTGACCCCGTTGCAGCGCTACGAAGCCGCCGCCGCCAGCGAAGCCCAATTGCGCACCGAATATGAGCAGGCGATTGCCGCCTATTTCGCCCGCGACCTGTCCGATCCGGATGACAATCTGGAAATTTCCGCACGCAGCGCGAGGCGGGGCTGGGGCCAGGCGGTTGCGGTCCTGGCCAAAAGCGCACGCGCCGCTGGCAAGCCCGCCCGCTATCAGCCACCCTCGCTGCCCGCCGACTGTTTCTTCCTGTCCGATTATCGGCCCGAATATGCCGACAGTCAATCCGGCCCCCGGATCGACTGGAGCGAAGGGGTCGGCATCTGGGTCAACCGGCGCGAACGGCCCAATGCCCGGCTGGATATCGATGCCGAATTCACCTTCGCCGACGGTAGTGTCGAGACGGCAAACAGCCATGAACTGGGCTTCGCCTTCGTCCCCGCAGCCGATGAACGGCAGCTAAAGGCGATCCGGCTGACGTTGCGGCATGACGGTGCGGCCTATTCATCGCGCTTCGATGTGACGCCGGACCGGGAAGCGCGGGTTCATGAAGTGCAGCTGGACCAGCGCGTGTTGATAAAGCCACCGTTTCAGGAACTTCGGCTCAATATTTCCGGCGATGATCTGGTACCGGCAGACGGCAGCGGCGGCGCCTATCTCAGGCGCGATTGACCTGCTGTTTCCGGCGAATCTTACAGGTGCATCGTCACGAAAAGAAACAGGATCCACAGCGCCAGCGCCACGGTCGTCAGCCACGTCGCTATCACGCCCAATTGGCGAAAGCGCGGTGAGCCGCCCTTGTGATGCTGGGCCATGCCGACGATATGCGCGACCCGGCCGATCAGGAAGACCGCGGCGATAATCGTGATGCCGATATGATGGGCATTGGCCAGTTCGAGGATCGCCAGCATGATCAGGAAGACCGGCGCATGTTCCGACAGATTGGCATGGGTGCGTCGTGCGGCGAGCAGATCGGGATTGTCGCCGTCGCCAAAGCCTATCTGGCTGGCGAGGCGGACCTTGACCGTCGCATAGGCGCAATAGATCAGCAGCAAAGCACAAATCGCAGCGGCGAGGCCGGTTACCGGTAATGTCATGATATTCCTCCCTGTGTTTTCGGGAGCTTAACCGATTCTGGGCGAAGCGCAACTTGCAGGGCAGGCAGGCGCGGGAGCTGCACACGCGGCTATGCCGGTGAGCAGCAGGATGCGGCGCGCAGCTATTGTCATGCGAGGGGCGCGGTCATTCTGCCCCGTATCGGCGATACCGCGGCCGCCGGATCCATCATCATGAGCTCCTCCTGCGGCACCCCGCCGCGGAGCCGTGCCAGCCAGTCGTCGGGGTCATATTCCGTGCCGACGGGGTTCTGGCCGATGGCTTCGCCATGGAAATAGGCCGTGCCTTCCGCCTTGGTCGGAAACACATCGACGGAAAATTCCATCTGGTTATCATCGGGGTCGGCATAATAGAGCGACGCGCTCATGCCGTGATTGACGCACCAGTAGGGCCGGATTCCAGCTGCCTTCAGCGTTTCGTAATTTGCCAGCAAATCGTGCAGCGAGTCATATTCCCACGCGACATGATCGACGCCAATCATGCCGCTGTCATCCTTGTCGTCCGGATCGTCCGGACGGATCACGCCGAGATCGGCAAAAGCGAAGCGGTGATGTTCTTCATCGAAGGCGAGGAAGGCCAGCGCCGGGTTCTGATACTGGATTCTCGCGCCAAAAACCGTGGCATACCATTGCAACATGTCCTCAAAACGGCGGGTCCGGTAGACCACGTGGGCAAGGGCGGATGGTGATTTGATCATGCTGGAACTCCTGTTGCTGAGTGGATTGGCAAAATATCCGGATCCGGTCTGTCCATGGCCCGCTTCAACGCCGGTCCGAAGGTCAGGAACATCAGGGCTCCCGCTACCGCGATCGCGGCATGGATCAGCCAGAAATTTTCGGCCGGCATTTTTCCGTAAAACGTACCCAGATATCCCTCGGTAACGGAACTGAAAAACGCCGTGAGATAGACCGAGGCCATCATCAGTCCGCCCAGCTTTTTGGGTGCGCGCCGTGATATCAATGCCAGCAGGGTCGGCCAGTACCACATGAAGCCGATACCCGAGAGAATGAAAGAGAGTATCGGTATGATGAGGCTGGCTTTGCCGTCGCCAGCCAGAAAGGCACCGCCAGCCAACAATAGCCGGGACGCAGCCAGGATCAGCGCGGCGATAGCGATTTTGGTGATGTCGCCCGGTTCGCTGCCCCGTCTCGCTTGAGCCATCCAGAACAGTATCAATAGTGGTGCGACCAGAACGCTGGCAAAGGCATCAACCGAATTGAACCAGGGTACGGGAAAACTGCCGATGGATGTCGTCAGGTCTACATTTTCCGAAACCCAGATCAACCCGACGTTGAAGCCCTGACCATAAGCGATCGACGGCAATATCGATATCACCATGATCGTGACCAGCAAGGTCACCGTTCGTCGCTCGTAGGGGGTCAGTGGCGCATGGACAATGCGCGTCCGGCCGCGTTCATTCGATTCCGGCAGATGTTTCTGCCCGACGAGATAGACCGCACAGGCGACCAGCATCAGCACACCTGCCGTGCCGAAACCATAATGCCAGCCATATATCTGGGCGACACCGCCGCAGACAAGCGGGCCCGCCATTGCACCGATGTTGATGCCAGTGCTGAAAATCGTGTAGCCGCGGGTCCGGCGAGATTCATCGTCGGGCGCGTAAAGATGCCCGACTTGTGCCGCGATATTGCCTTTCAGGCAGCCTGAACCGAAGACGAGCAGCAGCATCGCGAACAGGAAGCTTTGTTCAAACGCCATGGCAAAATGGCCTGCGGTCATTAGCAACACGCCGATCAATACGGTTCGCTTGGCACCCAGCCAACGATCCGCGATCCATCCGCCCAATAATGGTGTGAGATAGACCAGACCGCCGTAGAAACCGAAGGTCTGGCTCGCCAGAGCCTGCGCCGACATCGGTCCCAGGACATTTTCCAGTGCGCCACGATAGGCTGCCATGCCGATGACATTTTCAATATGGCCGGGCAGCAGCAGTTCCTGGGCCATGTACAGCACCACCAGCGCCGCCATTCCGTAATAGGAAAACCGCTCCCATGCTTCGGTGAAGGCAAGATAGGCAAGTCCCTTGGGGTGGCCGAGGAAGGCGGTGTCGACTCTTTCCGGCATTGTCATGCCGCAACTATCAGCGCTGCGCGGCGGCGGTGCAGGACGAACCCGACCGGGATGCAGATTGCGATCAGCGCGGCCATGTAGAGTCCGCTGGCGGGATCGGCGGCAATGAACGCGATGAGGAGCGTGGTATCGACCAGCAGCAACAGGGCGGGCAGCACGGGATAGCCGATGGCGCGGAAGGGTCGCGGCAGGTCGGGCTGGGCCCGGCGCAACTGGAACAGTGACGTATCGTAGATCACAAAGGAGAAGATGATCAGCGCGGCCATCAGGCGGAAAATGAATTCGAAGCCACCCGAAAAGATCATCAGTATCGTCAGCACTGCGGTGATAGCAAAAGCGACATGAGGCGTGCCGCCGGCATTGACGCGCGTTGCCGAGGGAAGAAAAAGCCCGGCTCTCGCCAGCCCGAACAATACGCGCGGGGCAATCATAAGGCTGGCGTTGAGCGAGGTCGACGCCAGGATAATCGCGAGCACAGCCACAGCCGCCGTCCCGCCGGCGCCGAAGATATTCCCCAGCACCAGAGCGATCGGCAGGTCGGAGGCGCGGATCGCCTCCAGATCGAGCGAGCGCAACATACCGATGTTGAAAAGGACATAGACGAACGCGACAGCGCAAATCGAAAGCGCCATAGCGCGCGGAATGTTGGTTAGCGCATTTTCGTCCTCTTCGACGAAGACCATCGCGCTGTCCCACCCGGCATAGGCACCATAGATCATCTGGTAAGCCGTGATGACTGCGAAGACGCCCAGCGCCGGTGCGCTGGCATCCGCCGCCGTCGATAATGCGCCGGGATGCGGAGGATCGGCCAGCAGCGCGATCCCGATCACCCCGCATAGCAACATCAATTTCACAGCGCTGCCGAGGGTCTGGGCTACGCTGCCTTCACGAACGCCCAGCCAGTTCAGGATGACAAGCGGGATCAGGAACAGGCAGGCCACCAGGGCAGTGTGATCGGCAAGTGACGGCTGGAGAATTGCGAGGAAGTTGGCACAGACGATCGACAAAGCCGCGCAGGCCGCGACGACGGACAGAAACATGGTCCAGCCTACGAGCAGTCCCATCGAATCGCCGAATGCTGCGCGTACCGGCACGAAAATGCCGCCCGCCCTGGGGATGGTCGTGACCAGTTCCGATGCGACGTTCGAGGCCAGCAGGATATGCACGCCGCCCAGCGCCCACAGTGCAATCACCAGCCAGGGATGCGGCACTTGGTCGACCACCGACCCGCTGGTGCGCATCAGCCCCGCCCCGACCATTGAGCCTAGCCCTACGGCTGCGGCAAAGGCAAAGCCGAGTCGTTTGAGCAATGTCCCGCTCGCCAATGCAGCTTCATTCATAGAAAAATCTTTCCTCGACGATCTGCCCTTCGCGCACTGTGTAGGTGGCAATTTCGCTGAATGGTTCGCGCTTGCCGGTGGCCCGGCGGGTGATTTCCATGTCGATGAACAATGCGAATTGATCACCGGTGATGAACGGCCCGTCGATCAGCAGCTCGCTCATCGCGTTGGCCGCCAGCCAGCGCGTCAATCTGGCGAGCGCGGCCGGTTTGCCATTGGCGGTGTACGGATCACCCGAACCGGATGTAGCCGGCTCAAAAGCGACAATGTCGCTTGCCCAATATTTCTCCGCCGCTGCCAGCGATTCGCCGGCTGCCATCAAGGCCGCATAGTCTCGGGCAATCTCGGCAAGGCTTTGCATCGGAAATTCTCCCGCATTTGCAGGGAATAGTCCGGCGGATGGCGGGTCGCAAAATCATCCGCCGGACTGGGGTGCGGCTTGGCCGGTTGATGCAAAGGGATGCAATCTCCGGCCAGACCAAGCTTCAAAGCTAGCGGACGGTCGCTTCCTGCAGCGTCATCGACCCTGTGACCTTGCGGAATTTCGCCCGGTTGCCGGATTCTGCATCGAGCTGCGCATTGGTTCTCTTGTCAAATTCTTCCCATTCCTTGTTGCGCTTTTCCATTTCGGCGCCGCTGGGCCAGGAAGGGAAGGTCCGCGTCAGATACATGGACGGTTCACCATCGCGGGGATCGACATTATAATAGATTTTATAATCGCTGATCCAGCCCTTGGACTTGGCGAAATCCTGGTTTTTCTTCCATTCGCCGGCAAGATAGCTGGCATAAGCCGTCCATCCGGCATCCTCCAGATAGATGCCGGTCATGGTCGTATAGTCACCGGCGACCAGCGGGAATTCGTCGGCCATCGCCGGTGCGGACAAGGCCAGCGGCGCGGCCACGGTGATGGCAGTGGCCACCATCATTTTGTTCATCAGTTTCATTCGTCTTCTCCTGTTTTTTGCCCTCACCATTGAGAGCGTCCTCTTAAAACTTTGCATTATTTCCATGTCACCGTCGCCGGCGCGATATCCTGTCGGGATTTTTCGGAGCCTGCCTGTTCCTCCGTCTCGCCGGCGAAAGTTTTCGCGAAGAAGTCGCCTGCCTTCCAAACCGGTTTTTGTGCCATATTGGCGATATTGCGGATGATTGCGTAATTCACATCGGTGAACCGGCCCAGTTGCTCAAAGTCGACCAGCGAAGCCTCGTCTGACACTCGATGATAATGGTTGGCGAGAAAATCTTTTTGCGCTTCCTTGCCGCCATTGGCCCAACCCGTAGCCAGATAGACAGCCGGAACGCCCTGCTCGACAAAACGATACTGGTCTGAGCGGGTGAACGATCCCTCCTCCGGTACAGGGTCCGGGCTAAGCGATATCCCCCGACTTGCGGCTGCCGCTTCAACCTCGGGGAAAAGAGTGGATCTTTCCGCGCCAAAAGCGATAACATCGGTGAATTCATAGGTCAGGATCGGCATATCAAGATTGATATTGGCCACCACCTGACCGCTGCCAAGCGTGGGGTTTCGCGCGAAATAATCGGCCCCGACGAGGCCCTTCTCCTCTGCGGTCAGGGCAATGAAAACGACCGGGCGGCGGCCCGGGTTGTTCTGGAGAATCCGGGCCGCTTCGAGCATCGATGCGACACCGGTGGCATTGTCCATCGCGCCATTATTAATTTTGTCATCGCCTTCTTCGGGTGTCGGTACCTTGCCGGTATGATCGAGATGCGCAGTGATCACGACATATTCGTCTGCCACAGCCGGGTCGGTACCGGGAACCATGCCGATTACATTGGGGCTGGTGCTTGTCCCGACGATTGCCTGCCCGACCATGCGAGCGGTCAGCCCCATTTCAAAAGAAGGCAAAATTTCGCGCTCGCCCGCTTTATACATCGTGACGTCTGCCCAGCTTGTCTGCTGTCCCTTGAACAAGGCTTCCGACATTGCGGGGCTTAGAAAAGCAGTGCCCCGGATAGCGGGAGACTTTATGAAAGCCACGCCATTCCGATCGGCCCAGGTCATAAAATTTCCGCGGAAGTAATCCTTGATCCGCTCAAAAGGGACCTGAGCCGTGTCCTCCGGAGTAATAAGGGTTATCGCGCCAATGGCTCCGCGCTCGGAAATGCGTTCTGATATGGTTGCCCCGAAATGCGCCCGTTCTTCCGAATTGAGCGAATGCGGACCGCCGCGCAATATGACGGCAATTTTTCCCGTGAGGTCGATATTGGCAAAATCATCTTGTTTGTAACCGTCAGACGCAAAACCATATCCGACAAATACCAGATCGCCTTCAATATCCCCCGATACTTCACCTAGCCTGGGGAAAATGAAATAATCGTCCCCCGCGCTACCCGCCGGGAATATCGCCGCACCTGCTGCATCTTTAATATCCAGCTTTGTGCGGCCACCAAATTCCAATTTGCTGCTGACCATAGGCACAGCTTGAAAATAGGTTCCATCGGTCCCGGCCGGCAGCATATTCAGCGCCGCATATTGACCGGCGACATATCCGGCAGCCAGCGCGTAGCCCGTCGTGCCCGCCTCTCGCCCTTCCAGAGAATCGTCGGCAAGATAGCGCAGGTCCGCCTCGAGCCTTTTTCGATCAGCTTCCGGCTGGCGGGTGGAAGTTGATGCTGACTGACCATTTTCCGCAGCGCGGGATTCGCTGCCATACGCGGGGAATGCAATGAAACAAAGAGCCGCGGCAGAGGTCAGAAGGCAATTTTGCATGATGCCATTCCGAAGCAATTTAACTGGATTTCTCGCAGCGTCGGCAACAGAACTTCCGGAAATGGCGCGGAATCCACTGTTAAAACGGACCATCACTTGATGCGGTTTTCGGGATATTGCCGGGACAGTTGTTGACGATGGCTGGAACCGCCTCAAGGCGTCGCTATGCGACGAGGCGCTGACCGTTAGGCTGGCGCAATAATCAGCTGGAAATGTCCGTGATTTGCCCATGTCCGTTTCCCGCTTGCAGCAGACATAGCTCTCCCGATGGCGGCCCCGCGCTATTGCGGATCGACCCAGCGGGCTTAATTCTGTCTGCGATTTCAGTGCGCTATTGATGCGCCCAAAGGTAACATCGCGTCAACGGCGCTACCGTCAATAATACGTCAATTCGGTGTAGAGGGGTCGGGCAACAGGTCCGGCCAGCCATATTTTTCCCACGCCGCGACCAATCCGATGCGCCTGGCAAAGTCCATGAACTCCGGGTGCATGCGCGTCTGTCTTATCGGTTCGACGTCGGCCCAGAGCGACATCAGGCCAACCATATTGGGCGGTGTGATCTGCTGGCCGAGGGTTTTGAACACCATCGGCGCATAGCCCATCCAGACCGCGGGCCAGACTATGGTCGGATCACAGGGGTCGGGTAACGTCGCGTGCAGCATTTCCAGCACCTGGCAATATTGCTGTCGCGCCTCTTCATCGCCGCTATGGATGCCTCTGGCAGCGAGCAGCCAATAGGCGTCCATCGCTTCGGGAGCCATTGGCGTCATGCCCGCCGGCGCGAAAATCACGCTGTTCATGAGCGACCGCGATTTCTGATATTGTTCCATCGCGAGATCGCGGTCGCCCGATGTCGCCGTCGCCGCTGCCAGATGTAGCGAAGGCTGGCCGAGATCCGCCATGCGCTGCCCCGCATCGATGGCCGCATCGATATTGCCGAGGTTGAGATGGGCCGCGCATAACATCGCATAATTCCGGCCATCAACGGGATCCTGATCAATGGCTGCTTCGACATAGGGCAATGCTTCTGCCGTCCGTCCGCAATAGAGCAGAAAGGATCCCAGACGCATGACCACAGCGGGATTTTCAGGCTCCAGCTCATAGGCCTTGAACGCCATATCCAGGGCACCGACAGCGTCATTCCTGGTCCATTGGTAAAGGCCAAGCATGGCATAGGCATGCCCCTGTTTCGGCGAGAGTGCGATGGCCTTTCTCGCGCATTCGGCCATGCGTTCTGCTTCGCCCAGTTTGTCGAGACAAGGGGTGAAGACGGATGTGTAGACATGCGCCTCGGCCAGAGCGGTCCAGCATTCGGCAAATTCCGGCTCCATCTCCAGCGCCTGCTCCAGCAGCTTGATGGCCGTTTCGAGCACACCGTCGCCGATCGCCCGGCGGGTCAGGGCCCGGCCCTGCAGATAGAGGCCATAGGCCGCCTTGTTATCCGTCATCCGGCGGACGTCATGGTCCGCTATGTCCAGCTCGAGCGCCGCGCACAATTCCCTGGTGACCGTGCGCGCAACCTGCTCGCGTGACACAAAGATATCATCCTCCGTGCCGTCATAGACATAGCCCCAGCTCTCGAAACCGGTCTGGCCGTCGATCAGGCGCACGTTGATGCGGACATCACCATCCTGCCGCTGAACCGAACCCTCGACCAGGTGGGACACTCGAAGGACATCGGCAATTTCCGGCAGCGAAAGATTGGTATCCTTGAACTGGAAAGACGAGGTCCGGCCCGCGACCAGCAGCTGCGGTACCTGTCCCAGCGTGGTGATCAGTTCGTCGACAATGCCGTCGGCAAAATATCCCTGATCATCTTTGCTGTCCAGGGAAGCGAACGGCAATATCGCCAGCCGCGTTCTGCCGCTCTGCCGGCCAGCCATGATGACGCGTGATGCCGCCGGGTGCCGCACCATCCACGCATCCAGAAGCTTTTCATGGTCTGCAAGATTTCCGGATGCTTTCAATTTGGCCAGGGCATCACTGACGCTGATTTGCAGTCGCTGATCTATGGATTGCCTGCGCTCGGCAAGCCAGGTTTCGAAATCCTCTCCAAAATGCAGCTGATCCAGAATTTGTTTGCCGCCGATGGCCAGCAGCAAAGTGGTCGCTTGCGCCCAATCTCCATCGGCGAGCGCATTTTCCAGATCGGTCAGGTCGGATCGGACCGAACCACCGTTCAGGCTCACCCGGCTCCGCGATACTTCCAGCAGTTCACAATCGGCTGCCGCCAGCAATTTCCGCAAATCGAGCAGACATTGTCGCAGACTTGCCCGCGCCTGTGCCTCAAATCGGCCTGGCCACAAAAGCCTGCTCAGATGGTCGCGGTCAATCGGCTCGTCGGGCGCAAGACAGAGCATCGCCGCCACGGCCCGGGCCCGCCGGTTGGATATGATGATTTCGCTGCCGTCGGGTGCCAGTAGCTGAAAGCTTCCAAAGAGCGAAAAGCGCGCCGCTGCAATGGGTCTCGACAGCATGTCTTGCTTGTTCGCGAAATCCAAATCCTGATGCCCCCAATATCATGGCAGCATAACGCGATATGGTTCATGTGCAATTAATCAATTGGACCGTGTTCGGCTCCGGTGGAGCGGACGTTGGGACGAAGTCGGGCTTTCGACCCGTGAAGTGTGCCCCGGTCAGGGATGTGATTGTCAAGTTTGCGGCGGGGTGCCGCAGCTTTTGCAATGCGGGTCCTTGGGCAGGTTGATGCTGCGCATCGCGGGGGCAAGGCCATCGAAAAGCTGGAGCTTTCCGGCGGGGTCCTGGCCAAAGCCGGTGACCACGCGGATCGCTTCCATCGCCGCGAAACTGCCCATCAGGCCGACCATCGCGCCGAGCACGCCAACTTCGCTGCAATTGTCGCAATCATCGGGGTCGAGCGCGTCGCCGACGAAACAGCGGTAGCAGGGCTTGTCCTCCTCCCAGCCGCGGAACGTGCCGAGCTGCCCCTGAAACTGCCCGATCGCCGCAGAAACCAGCGGGATGCGGTGAGTGACCGAGAGATCGGAGACCAGCAGGCGGGTCTGGTAATTGTCCGACCCGTCGATAATCGCGTCGAAAGAGGCAAAAAATGCTGCACTATCCTCGCCCGGATGTTGCGCGGTAAGTCTTTGATTAATAGGAGTTATATCGACGTCCGGGTTGATCCGTTGCGCGGCAACTTTGGCAACTTCAACTTTCGCTTTTCCGATATCATTTTCGGTAAACAATACCTGCCGCTGCAAATTCGAAAGCGATATAATATCGTCATCAAAAATCGTCAGCGCCCCGATTCCGGCCGCTGCCAGATACTGGATCGCCGGGCAACCAATACCCCCCGCGCCAACGATCAGAATATGGGCATCGATTATCCGCTTCTGCCCGACTCCTCCAATATCCTTGAGTACGATATGCCGGGCATAGCGGTCGAGCTGTTCGTCGCTGAGTGGCCTCATTCAGGCCAGCGGAAGGTGATCGCCTGACGATACCATTTCTGGTCACCGGAGCGTTTGACCGCTCCGTCATGGCCGGCAAATTTGGTAAGATGCTGTATAACATATGTCTCCAGCTGCCGACAGCCTGTGTCGACGGGAACAACCTTTGTTACCCGGCCCTGGGGAGAGACTTCCAGCGCTACATCGACTCGTGCATGAACCCAACCGATATCGGAAGTTAGCTTACAATCTGCTTTTTTCGCAATACGCTCGGCCTGTCGTTCATGCCGTTCCAAAACGGGTAGCTTTTTCGTGAACTGGGCCAGTTCGAGATTGTAGAAATCCGAAGACAGTTCCTTGATTTCAATGTCATCTGCGGAAGTGAAAGCACCCCAAAGCAAAATGGTAGCCAGAATATTGATCATCACATCACTCCTTCAAAAATAAACCATGAATTATTCATATGCCGGTTGATCCGAAACCGCCAGACCCCCGCTGTGTTTCATCCAGATCTGTCACCTCGAAAAGTAGGCCCCGCTGGACCGGTGCGACCACGATCTGCGCGATTCGGTCGCCGCGCTCGATGATGAAATCATCTTCACCATGGTTGATCAGGATTACTTTCAGCTCGCCGCGATAGTCGCTGTCGATCGTGCCCGGTGTATTGGGTATGCTGATCCCGTTTTTCAGAGCGAGGCCGGACCGCGGACGAACCTGGATTTCATAGCCTTCGGGAATGGCGAAAGCAAAGCCGGTGCCAGCCAGTCCGCGATTGCCCGGCGCGATATTCAGCGCTTCTGCCGCCCGGACGTCCATGCCCGCCGAGCCACTGGTTTCATAGCAAGGCAGGGGAAGGTCGCCGGCATGATCGAGCCGTTTTACGGCAATCTCAATGGGTTCGAACATCAGGCAATTTCCTCGATGATTTTTGCTATGAGCCGCCGCGCGACTTCGGGCTTTGGCAATTGCTCCCAGTTTTCGCTGCCGGTCGCGGTAATGATCTGCACGCTATTGTTTGCGCCGCCCATCACGTCCCCCGAAACATCGTTGGCGACAATCCAGTCACAGCCTTTTTTCGCCAGCTTGGCCTGAGCATGTTGGACGATTTTCTGCGTTTCAGCGGCAAAGCCGATGAGCAGTCCCGGGCGTTGCTCATGCCGTGCAAGACCAGCAAGTATGTCCGGATTTTCGGTCAATTTCAAAGGTTCGGGGGCAGCGCCCTTTTTCTTTATCTTCTGGCCGGATTGGCTGTCAGCCCGCCAGTCGGCGACCGCGGCAACCATGATCGCGATATCTGCGGGCAGAGCGTCATGGACCGCTTTTTCCATTTCGAGCGCGGTTTCCACATCGACGCGGATGACCCCGGCCGGTGTCGGGAGGTGGACGGGGCCAGCGACCAAGGTCACCTGTGCTCCGGCTTCGACTGCTGCAGCGGCGATGGCAAAACCCTGGCGGCCGGACGATCGGTTGGCGATATAGCGCACCGGATCGATTGGTTCGTGGGTCGGTCCTGCAGTGATCAGAACATGTTTGCCACGTAACGGTCGATGCCGGTCGGGCGCAAAGGCAGGCTGGCCGTCGAGAATATTGGCGCGGTTTCCCGGCTCGGATTTCGTCGCGCCGTCCGTTGTTGTAAATGAAGATTCCAGCTGAACGCTGATTTCCGCCATGATCGCTTCCGGATCCGGAAGTCTTCCGGGACCGAATTCACCGCAGGCCATATCGCCTTCATCCGGATGCATGACGAAGATGCCATCGGCCCTGAGCTGCTTTATATTGCGCTGGGTGGCGGCATGCTGCCACATCCTCACATTCATTGCGGGGACCGCCATGACCGGCGTGTCGGTTGCCAGCAACAATGTCGTCGCGAGATCATCGGCAACCCCACCCGCCATTTTGGCGAGCAGATTGGCGGTCGCCGGACAGATGACCAGTAAATCGGCCTCGCGGCTGAGCTGAATATGGCCCATTTCGGCTTCGTCTTTCAGGCTCCACAAGGTCGTGTGGACCTCGTTTTCGGAGAGCGCTGCCAGCGTCATCGGCGTGACGAACTGCGCGCCCGATTCTGTTAGAACACAGCGAACCGTCATACCGGATTTCTTGATCAGGCGGATCAGCTCGCTGGTTTTATAGGCAGCGATTCCGCCGCCAATCACCAGCAGGATATGTTTGGGCTTGGTCATATCATTCGATTTAGAGCCTAGTGGCTCCAAAGCCAAGCAGCATGTGCCTCGGGCATCATCCGGTGCAAAGCAGCCGCCTAATGCAAGAATGAAACCGGTGTTTAGGGCAGGAAACGACAGAGTTTGTGGCACCCGTCAGGGGCGTCAACGCTAACCTCGCTTGCCTATCCCCACAGGAACATCGCAGCGGCACCCGCCCCGCCAGCGACGATCGCTGTCAGCACATAGCGCCAGAAACCGCTCGCCGGGCCCTTGTTTCGTTTCTCCCAGATCAATTCCACGTCTGCTACCGGCAGAGCGGGAGGTGCACCGCCTTTGCGGGGGAGCTGAGCATCCAGACGCCGGACGATATCGGGCAGCATCATGATGGTGCCGAGATCATCATTGATCCGGTCGGCAATCGCTGCTTCCGGACCCAGTTCACCGCGAATCCATTCTTTGACATATGGTCCGCTGGTGTCCCACATGTTGATCATCGGATTGAGGTCGGTGGCGATACCCTCGACCATAACCATTGTCTTTTGCAGCAGCAGCAAATGCGGCTGGGTCTCCATGTCGAAATCGCGGGTAATCGCAAACAGTCCGTCGAGCATGTCGCCGACCGACAATTCGCTCACGGGTTTGCCGCGCATCGGTTCGCCGACTGCGCGTAAGGCCGTGGCGAAATCCTCCATGCTGTGATGGTCCGGGACATATTGCGCTTCGAAATGGATTTCCGCGACGCGTCTGTAATTGCCGGTGGTCAGGCCGTAGAGAATTTCCGCAAGCCAGACGCGGGCTTTCTTGTTGATCCGTCCCATGATGCCGAAATCGATTGCAACAATTGTGCCGTCCGCTTTCACGAACAGATTGCCCTGATGCATGTCGGCGTGGAAATAGCCGGCTTCTATCGCCTGTTTGAGGAATGTGTGAACAAGCCTGTTGGCAATTGCGTCCAGATCATGACCGGCCGCGATCAAGCCTTCGCGGTTCGATATTTTTACTCCTTCGACCCAGTCTAGCGTCAACACCCGGCCGGAAGTTCGCTCCCAGTCGATCGCAGGAATTTCATATTGGTCAACCTGTGCCATGTGCTCGGCCAGTTCCGAAGCGCTGGCGGCTTCTCGGCGGAGGTCGAGTTCGCGCATTGTCCAGCGGCGGAAATTCGCAATCACCGATTCCGGACGGAGGCGCTTGGCTTCGCCGCCGAGCGCCTCGAGATGGGCGGCTGCCCATTCGTAGGTTTCAATATCCCGGGTAAATTTCTTGATGATGCCGGGACGCAGAACCTTCACGGCTACATCCTTGCCTTCCAGCGTGGTCGCACGATGGACCTGCGCGATGGAGGCGGCGCCGACCGGATCGGGATCGATATGGCTGTAGAGTTCGTCCAGCGACTTTCCGAGGCTGAGCTCGATTTCGTCGCGAATCTGGGCAAACGGGACTGGCGGCAAGCTGTCCTGCAATTGCAGCAGGTCGCGTGCGGCTGCTTCGCCAATTACGTCGGGGCGGGTCGCCAGCGTCTGGCCGAGCTTGATGGCCGCGGGGCCAATGGCCTGCAGCGCAGCCGAGTAATTGGGCTCTTTCGGCTGGAATGTACCGATCCGCGCAATGCGGAACAGGCGGCGGACCTGTGGCGGCGTTGCCTTGTGCTTCTCAAGATCGCGCAATGCGCCATGTTTGGCGAGCGTGCGGCCCCATTTTAGCAGGCGGAATATGTGTGTGCGGGAACTGGTCATCGAATATGTGTGCTCAGACCTTCCAGCCGCTATGGATCGCGACCAGTCCGCCCATCAGCGGCTCGACTTTGGTCTGGCTGAATCCGGCGTCGGCAATCATCGCACGAAATCTCTCCATCGGCGGGAATTTCGCGATCGATTCGGCCAGATAGCGATAGCTGGCTTCGTCATTTGCCACTGCCTTGCCGACCTTGGGCAGGATCTTGTGAGAATAGGTTTCGTAAACCTTGTCGAAGCCTGGCCATTTGGTTTGCGAAAATTCCATACAATAAAATCGTCCGCCATATTTCAGGACACGGTGCGCCTCGGCCAGGGCTTTGTCGATGTGGGTGACATTTCGGATGCCAAAGACAATCGTATAGGCATCGAAATGTGCATCGGGAAAGTTCAGCTCTTCCGCATTCTGCTGGCTCCAGACCAGGCGCGTCTCGTCTTTGTCAAGCGCCCGCTTCACGCCCTCGGCCAACATCTCGGCATTGATGTCGGCAACCGTGATGTCGGCGCCGCTGTCAACCATGCGAAAAGCAATGTCGCCGGTGCCACCGGCCATATCGAGGATGGTTTCGCCAGCGCGCGGCTTGACGCGGCGTACGAAGCGGTCTTTCCACAAGCGATGGGTTCC
>TARA_R110001599_G_scaffold353778_3_pt1 | contig 32461 bp, 29 predicted proteins | sample TARA_R110001599 | Tara Oceans TARA_R110001599 (sample SAMEA4398360) | marine metagenome | biome: Polar Biome; feature: [MES] marine water layer (ENVO:01000295) within the mesopelagic zone...; material: water (ENVO:00002006), including particulate matter (ENVO:01000060) such...
TTATTACATAATCCGGGTTAAATTAAAAAAAGGTGGCAGGATAAACCTGCCACCTTTTAATATTTAGTTCGAAAATGCAATAATCAAACAGTAAAAGCACTTAAATCATTTTATATCCAAGCACCTACTCCCTATTTTAAAAGGTTCCTATTAGAATCGGGAAATCCTATTGCATAATTCTTTTTTAAAATCACAATTAATAACCTGGGTTTTGTGGTGCCAAATTTGGATTTACATCCAATTCAATACTTGGTAGAGGCATCAAATAATCTCTAGAAGCATCAAAATTAGAATGCGGTTCTAAGCTATTAGCACCTTTAAAAACGGTCTCACCTAATTTCCTTCTTTTAATGTCATACCATCTTTTGTATTCAAAAGACAGTTCAATCCTTCTTTCCTCTAAAACAAGGTTGACAAAGGAATCTTTATCCATACCAGACTGAACATCTTCAGGAAAATTATTCATTTGTCCAGCTGCATTTCTTGCTCTTTCTCTAATGGAATTTACTAAAGCAACCGCTTCAGCAGTAGGCCCATTGTTTATTTCAGTTGCAGCCTCAGCGGCAATTAATAATACTTCCGCATAACGCATGGCAGCATAGTTATTGTCTGAATACCTACCATCAGAGTTACTATTTCCAGGGAACCTTCTGTACTTAGCAATATGTGGTCTTTGTGTATTTTGGAACTCCGTATAGGGCACCATTACACCACCAACCAAAGCTTCATCCTCAAAACTCACTTGCTTACGATAATCCCTATCGTCCCAGGTGTTGTACACCGCCATAGATGGAACACATACACTCCAACCCAAATTGTCAGCTCCTCTGATACCTGTCATTGGCGGCATGATATCATCATTCGCTCCTCCGCCACCATTTTGTTGGCCTAGAAAATCAATCGCAAAGATATGCTCCTTTAAGTTATCTGCCATATCAGCTCTGAAGAGGTTCTGATAATCGGCTTCAAGCTCATAACCAAACCTATCCTTGTTGTCAATCACCCATTTTGCTTCTTCATAAGCTTTAGGGTAATCTTCAAGGGTTAAATTAACAGATGCCAAATAGGATGCTGCTGTTCCTTTGGTAGGCCTTGATCTAACATCACTGGGCTGAGTATCTGGAAGGTATTGCTTTGCAAAGGCTAAATCTTCCAAAATCCCCTTGTAAACGTCTTCAGCAGAAGTTTTTGAAATGTCCTTAACTGCTTCAGGATCGGTAATAAAATAATCGATATAAGGTATGTCTCCAAACACCCTAACCAGGTGATAATAACTAAAAGCCCTAACGAACCTTGCTTCTGCAATCAATTGATTGCTAACTGTTTCGTCTAATTCTAAAGTTTCAGCACCAGCGATGGCAGCGTTGGCGGCACTAACAACTTGGTACCAATAGGGCCAGAAAACCCTGACCATACCATTGTTATCGTCCATATTGAAATCATTCACTTGTTGCCTTTCTGCAGGAGTTCCCCTATCACCAATATCCACCATATCGCCTCTCAGCATGATAGAGGTAACAAATTGCCTACCGTACAACCTCTCTGAGGCTATCCAGCCATAGGCTCCGAAAATAGCTGTCTCCACATCTTTTTCGGAATTGAATAAACTTTCAGGGGCCAACAAGCCCACAGGCTTTTCTTCTAGGTCAGCACATCCTGCAAACAAACAGGTTGCGGCCAATACCAAAGATTTATATATTTTAGTTTTCATGGTTATTTCTATTTTTTTCGATGCTTAAAATCCCACATTAAGACCTACAGTATAGCTCTTTGCATTTGGATAACTTCCATAATCCAAACCAAGGTTTCGGTTACCATCAGTAGCTCCATCAGATCGATAATTAACCTCTGGATCATACCCTTCGTAGTCTGTAAAAGTCAATATGTTTTGTGCACTTACATAAAGTCTTAATTTGGAAAGCTTCAATTTGTTCACAACCGTTTTAGGAAAGTTATAGCCCAAAGAAAGGTTCTTTAATCTGGTGAAAGTACCATCATAAATCCATCTCGATGAAACCCTTCTTGTCCTTCCGTTAAATGCCATAGGGATGTCAGTTTGGGTATTAGTAGGTGTCCACCTGTCTAGGGCAGCAGTAGTTGCATTGTTAATACCTGACATCAGGTTGAGTTCCATCAATGTATAGCTCAAGATATCATTACCGAAAGAACCTTGGAAGAAAACATTAAGGTCAAAATTCTTGTACCTAAAGGCATGATTCCAACCCCAGAAGAAATCAGGATGTGGATTTCCTATAATTTCTCTATCATCACTATTGAGAGATCCATCATTGTTTAGATCTCTAAATTTTTCACCACCTGGAACTTGTTCAAAACCTCCACCTGGTAAAAATTCATCCCCTTCTTGGTACACTCCATCATAAACCCAACCATAGAAACTTCCTACAGGATAGCCTTCTTTCAATAACTGTGTATTGCCTAAACCTACCATATGACCTGGACCTGATCCATACTGGATTTCAGTACCTTCAGGTAACGAAAGCACCTTGTTTCTATTTCTGGAAAAATTAATATCCATGTCCCACTGAAATGCTCCAACAAGATTTCTAGACCCTAAGGTCAACTCAACCCCTTTGTTTTCTACTTCTCCAATATTTCTAAGTTGATTGGTATAACCTGAATATTGAGGCAATTGAACAGCAAACAACAAATCAGAAGTCACCATTCGGTAATACTCAGCAGAGAAAGTCACTCTATCATCCCAAAAACCAACATCTGTACCAATATTCAATTGAGCTGTAGTTTCCCAAGTCAAATTATCATTGGCTACAGTGGTAGGTCTTACGGCATTTACAGGAACTCCATCAATGATGGTAAAGACAGGAGAAAACCTTGCTAAAGTCTGGTAAGGAGAAATGGCTTGATTACCAGTAATACCATAACTTCCTCTCCATTTCCAAAAACTTATTAGGTCTGAAGTTTCCAAAAACTTTTCATTTTTCATGTTCCAAGCAATGGCTCCAGATGGAAAGAATGCCCATTTATTGTTTTTAGAAAAGGTTGAAGAACCATCATACCTTGCATTAAATGTAATTAGGTATTTGTCTCCAAAAGAATAATTTAACCGTCCATAATAGGAAGAAATTTGCCAATCAGTTAATGCTGAGTTAGGCGCTTGCCATACCGCAGAAGAACCGAGGTTCCAAAAAGAAAAAGCATCTGTGATAAAGGATGTACCTCTAGCCCCAAAGCTCTCACTTTCTGAAGACTGGAAAGAATACCCACCCATTGCCGATACTGTATGATCAATGCCAAAGGTTTTGGAATAAGTAAGGTAGTTTTCATTTAAAACCAGCGTGTTTCTGAACGCATTAATAGAGGCATCTCCACCAACATTTCTACCTTCGGTAACTGATGTAGGAGCAAAAGTACCTGTTCTTGATGTATTTGCGGTAGCTCCAAAGGTTGTTTTAAATTTAAGTCCTTCTATAATATCATATTCAGCAAAGAAATTTCCCTGAAACCTGTCATTTACATTTTCATTAACCAACTGAGTGGCCACGGCATAGGGGTTGTCATGTGGGTCATTAAGTCTTGCTACTGTAAAAGAACCATCTGCATTATAAATAGGTTGATCAGGCTCAAACTTAAAAGCGGAAGCAACTACTCCTGGAGTTAACCCCCCCGAGTTCTCCTGAGTTCTCACTCCATCACTACTGCTTCTTCTAGCAAAAAGGTTTAAGCCAATTTTGAGCTTTTCCGATGCCTGAATATCCAAATTACTGGTAATACTAAACCTGTTGAAATCTGAATTTATAATTACACCTTTTTGATCAAAGTAGGCACCTGAAACATAATAATTCACATTATCAGTGCCACCTGAAATGGAAAGCTGATAATTTTGAATACCTCCAGTTCTGAAGATCTGATCTTGCCAATCTGTATCTCCTCCTGCAGGCTGAATATTTGGTCTGGCATCAGAGATATAATCATTAAACTGAGCCGCATTCAATAAGTCAAGTCTGTTGATTTCATTTTGCATACTGTAGGAAGTATTGAACTCAATCCTTGCAGCACCTGTCTTACCTCTTTTGGTCGTCACCATGATCACACCATTAGCACCTCGAGAACCGTATATTGCTGTTGCAGAGGCATCTTTCAATACTTCTATGGAAGCAATATCTTCTGGAGGAGGCATGGCCGCTCCAATAAACCCATCCACTACAAATATAGGATCACTACTGGCATTGATAGAAGTTCCACCTCTTACCCTTACTTTCATACTGGCACCAGGTGCTCCATTATTGGATTGAATTTGAACTCCGGCAGCCCTACCTTGTAAAGCCTGAACAGCGTCAATAGCTGGGTAAGCGGTCAATTCCTCTGATTTGACAGAAGAAACAGCACCTGTAAGGTCACTTCTTTTCTGTGTACCATAACCTACTACAACTACCTCTTCTAAAGAAGACTCATCCATAGACATTGTAACATCAATAATGGATTGATTTCCTATATTAATTATTTGTGATTCATAACCTATATAAGAAAACACTAACACTGCCCCGTCAGGTACAGTAATCGAATAACTGCCATCCAAATCTGAAATAGTTCCAGTAGTTGTTCCTTGTACGGAAATAGTAGCACCGGGAAGTGGTTGACCTTGATCGTCTTTAACTACCCCTTTAATTGTCCTCTCTACTACAGCAACCAACAAGGCTTCTGATTTTTTTGTAAGTCGAATGTCAATTTGGTCATTGACTTGACGAAAGCCTAAAGTAGTTTGGGCGGCTATTTCTTTTAAAAAGGATTCAATACTGGCATTCCCTTTAGAAAGCACCAAGGATATATCCTCATTTACATCTGCCCTATCAAAAGAGAAGGTGAAAGTAGTTTCAGATTCTATTTTTTGGAGAAATTCTCCCAAAGTCATTTCATTTTTAGTCACTCTCACCTTCACTTCCTCTATGCTTTGGAATTGAGCACTTACATTTAATGCCAAAACCAAGTTGAAGAAAACGAGTTGTAAGGAGAACCCATATAGCAAATAACGCGACAATAGGTAGATTGTCTTTTGTAATTTAAATTTCATAGTTTTATTGGTTTATTGTTTCAATCAATGATCATGGTAGATGCCGCTTATTTCACTAAGCCTAACTACCACTTTTTGGGGAATAACCCCTCATTTTTAATTATTTATATGCATATTATTAAAATTTTAAGTGAATGTTTTTTCTGTTTATTTCGTAGTTAAAATTCTCAACGAAGGACATTCTGTCCAACACCAAATCAAGGTTTTGATTTTTATACTTCCCACTTAATTTCCATGTCTTCGATGGCTTACCAGTCACTTGAATATTAACACCATACCAACGCTCAAGACTTTTAATAACCTCATTGAAACCAGCATTCTTAAAAGAAAGCAGCCCGTCTTTCCAACCAATTGCTGTTTCGGAGGTAACTTTAGAAATTTTAAACGCTTTTTCCATTGGAATAAATTGCAGTTGCTGTCCAGGATTAAGTATATAGCTGCTATCCGCAGTCTTAGATTGAATCCTAACACTACCACTAAGTAGCGATACCAATATTTTTTCAGGGTCAAAAAAATTCACGTTAAATGATGTACCCAATGCCTCAGTTTCCAAATTGCCTGAAACCACTCTAAAAGGCCTTAAAGAATCTTTCTTAACCTCAAAATAACCCTCACCCAATAATATGACCTTTCTCTCAAGGGAGTCAAACTCTTCGGGAAATGTTAATTCGCTACCGGAATTTAACCAAACAGTTGATCCGTCTGGAAGCTTAAAATTTAATTTTTCCCCGGTATGAGTAGTCTTAGCAATTAAAGTTGGCACTGTCTCCTTAATTACTTCTACCGTTTCCTTCGATCCTAAAAACTGATTTAGTAAATAGCCAGAACAGCAGGTTAAAACTAAAATCACCGCTACTTTATACCACTGTTTAATGGTCAACCATGACTTTGTCTCCTTATAGTCAAACGGATATCGTGATATTTCAGATGAAACAGCTTGATCATTTGCTAAGACATTTTGCAAAACCCTTGACTTAACTCCCTGAGAAACATGAAGCGGCTCGTGTTGTAACCCTTGTAGCATCTCTCTGGCTTTCTTAACTTCCTGTATACTCTCAGGATGTACCTTCATCCAATTGTTCCAATACATATCCAACTCCTTATTAGGATGCAATACCCATTGTACAAATTCAGGGTTTGTTAATAACACTAGTGATGTTTCCTTTCTGTTAGTCATTTTCTAATACCTTCAACCACATAAGGCCCATAATGGCAAAATGACATCAATAATTTTTAAAAATTTGTTAAAAAAAAATTCAATACTGTTTATAATGGAGCTTTGATCTTGTCAGAATAAATTTCAAAAAATGTAAAAATCATAAAGCTATTCCATGGAAGCTTTTAAGACTGAAAGCGCCTTATATACCAAATTCCGAGCAGATTTAACATGAGATAATTCCAACAATTCACTGATTTGAGTATAGTTCAGGTTTTGAAAATAAAAGTAATAAATGGCTTCCCTTTTTTTACCTGAAAGAAGACTTAAAGCTTTATTTAACTTTTCGGATTTTTCTTGTTCAATTTGTTGATCAATCAAAAAGTCCTCGTGAGAAAAGGTAATTTGAAAACCTTCAGAGTATTCCAAGGAAAAAGATATTTTTGATTTTTTCATCTCCTTAAAAACCTTCCTTCTCATGCATTTCATTAAATAAAACTTAATGCAATCAGTAGGTCCTAGGGACTTTCTCTTTTGTCTTAGGTATATGAAAATATCTTGCACACAATCTTCAATAAACTCCTGGTTTCCTGTAAGTTGAAACCCATAGTTAAAAAGCATGTTGAAATTTTCATTGTAAATCTTGATAAATGCCGCTTCGCTACCTTCTTTAAATTGCTGCCATAAGGTAGCATCACTAACCCTATAACTTCCATTTGAGCTTTTGTCCAAAGAAATCTTATTGGTAGTAAGTATGTTATTTGGGTTGGGTTTATTCATTATGCCGTAAAAGTATAATTTTCTTTTTATTAATTAAAAAGAATGCTCAAGTGGCCTAAAAATTCATTAAACGAAGTCGAGAAACATGAATATTATCACCTTTCATAAAAAATAATGCCAAGATTGCTTAATTAATGAAAATAGGATTTAATTTTACAGAGTATATCAAATTATATCTCAAGTGATTCTAATTATTTTCTTTCTATTGCATTGGTATTTCTCCCTGTTTTGCCAAAGTTTTTTCCTACATCGGTATGCTGCTCATCAAATGTTTGTGATGAATAAATATTGGGAAAAATTCTTTTATGTTTTCACCTGGCTTTGTCAAGGCAGTTCTTACCTTTCCCCACGTGCCTATGCTATTTTACACAGAATGCACCATGCATACAGTGACACTCCTTTAGATCCTCATAGCCCACATCACACAGAAAATTTATTTACCATGATGTGGAAAACGAAAAAAATTTACAATGAACATTTTACCTTTAAGGTAAAGCCAGAAGAGAGATTTGCTAAAGACATTCCAGATTGGAATCGATTTGATCGCTTTGCGGATACTATGGGTATTCGAATTGGATGGGTTGTTGTATATGTTTTAATCTATGTACTTAGTATTAGCGTCTTCGAACTTCCGGGAACTTATTGGTGGATGTATTTTATGCTACCTATTCATTTTATGATGGGCCCCGTTCATGGAGCTATAGTAAACTGGAGTGGGCATAAATATGGTTATGCCAATTTTGACAATAACGATAAGTCTAAAAACTCATTGATACTGGATTTCCTTATGCTTGGTGAGCTTTTCCAAAACAATCATCATAGACTTCCTAAAAGAGTTAATTTCGCCGTAAAATGGTATGAGTTTGACCCAACTTATCCAATTGTAAAATTACTTCATGCCACAGGAATAATTAAACTTAAGTCGGTCAGCTAATCTTTAAAAAAAAGCAGGTAACTGCTTGCAAACAAAAAAGGAATTGACCTCGAACTTTCTTAATCAACACATAAAAAATGGCTCCAATTATTTAAGCCATTATTAGGTATACGGAGGAGAATAAAACTGAGCAGAAAAAATGTGATCTTGAAATAAGATAAATAGCTTGTACCATATAATGCTAATTCCTATTGGTATTGAAAAAGGTCTCCAAATTATTAAAAAAGCTGAATTCTAAGGACTTTTATGAAAAAAGTCATGAAAAACGCCATGTTTTTTTTAAAAAGTATTGCAAATAAAAAACTAAATGGTTAAGTTCATAAAAAATCACCTACTTTAATAATCAATATGAGAGAACTAACAAGAGCAGAAGAGCAGATAATGCAGATTCTATGGGACATCGAGAAAGGATTTGTCAAAGATGTCCTAGAAAAAATGACCGCTCCAAAACCAGCGTACAATACTGTATCGACCATCATACGTATATTGGAAAGAAAAGGTTTTGTAAAGCACAAAGCGTATGGAAAATCTCATGAATATTACCCAATAGTTTCTAAAGACGAATACAGAAGCTTTACCATTAAAAATTTATTGACTGGGTATTTTAGTGGTTCTTTTGCCAACCTGGCCTCCTTTTTTGCCAAAGATGAACAATTAGACATTAAAGCTTTGGAAAAAATTATGGCTGAAGTAAAGGATGACGTAAAAGACAAATAATTCTTAACCGCATACTCTACATAATGAATCAAAAAAAGGTGAACGAATTCTCGTTCACCTTTTTTTGATTCAGAACCGAACTATTCGGTAATATTTATATTTCTTTTGAATTAATTGTCATCTGCGGTTCCAATTGAATGAACCTGAAAACCAATTTCTTTCAACGCCTTCTTATCCATAATGTTTCTACCGTCAAAAACATGCGCAGGTTTTAACATATTATCATAGATTCGCTTCCAATCATAAGTTTTAAACTCGTCCCATTCAGTTAAAACTGCAATTGCATGAGCTCCTTCACATACCTTATAAGGATCACTACCCACACTTAAGGAAGCTTTGTTTTCTTCTGAACTGCGACTACCCAAATAATCCAAGTCAGAATATATTTGTTGTTCAGTCACTTTTGGATCATAAACAGACACCTTAGATTGCTCATTTAACAAGTGATCGGCTACATAAATAGCAGCAGATTCTCTGGTATCATTCGTGTCTTTTTTAAAGGCCCAGCCCAAAAAAGCGATTTTTTTACCACTTACGGTATTGTACAAATTCCTTATTACCTTTTTAGCAAAACGCTTTTTCTGGTGATCATTCATAATTATCACTTGCTCCCAATAATCCGCAACTTCGTCAAGACCATAAGAACGTGAGATATATACCAGATTCAAAATGTCTTTTTGGAAACAAGAACCTCCAAAACCAACTGATGCTTTAAGGAATTTAGGACCTATTCTTGAGTCTGTACCAATAGCTCTAGACACTTCATTCACGTCAGCTTCTGTATGTTCACAAAGCTCAGAGAGAGAATTGATAGAAGACACTCGCTGTGCAAGAAAAGCATTGGCGGTCAATTTCGATAACTCTGAAGACCATACATTGGTAGTAAGAATTCTTTCTTTCGGTACCCATCTGGCATAAACTTCAACCAATGCATTGATTGCTTTTAATCCCTCTTCTGATTGGTCACCACCGATTAATACCCTGTCTGGTGCCATCAAATCATCTACAGCAGTTCCTTCTGCTAAAAACTCTGGGTTTGAAAGAATTTGAAAATTCATTCCATTTCCAGTATGTTTCAATATATCTTTTAAGGTACTGGCTGTTCTTACCGGTAGAGTGGATTTCTCAACAACGATCTTCTCTCCCTTAGCTACTCGGGCGATTTGCCTGGCACACAGTTCAATCCATTTCAAATCTGCAGCTTGACCTTTTCCTTCACCGTAGGTTTTGGTAGGTGTATTTACAGAAATAAAGATCATTTGAGCTTCATCAATTGCCTTGTCCACATCTGTGGAGAAAAATAGATTTCTTCCTCTAGCCTCTGCCACCACTTCAGGCAACCCTGGCTCATAAACCGGAATTTTTTCAACATCCTCATCATTCCAGGCTGCAATACGCGCCTCATTGATATCTACTACAGTTACCTTAATATCAGGACATTTTTTTGCAATAACGGCCATAGTTGGACCCCCAACGTAACCTGCACCTATACAACAAATACTTTGGATCTTCATTTCTTATAGTTTAAAACATTTATAAAATCAGGGTGGAGCTCACCTTACCCTATATTTCATTTATTAATAAAAATTATACAAAAATACTAAAATTTTAAATTCTAAATACTTTATCTACGAATTCGTTTCATTTATTTATACCAAGCTTCAAAAGCTAAAACCATTTCTTTCAAAATAAAAGGGCTCTTGGATATCTGATAAAAACCTTCATTCATGCAAACAAAATCATTATTAATTTTTAACCAAAAAGCAGTGTTTATGACAACAAATTTAAGCCTTCCAATTCAAAATTAAAATACGTAAAATTATCGTCAAAATTTCTAATTCCCTCAAAAGAAAGCTTACAAAAGTAAATAATCTCACTGGTTAATTAAGACTATATTCCAAATCATCCCAACGGATTCAAATACAAAATTAACTAGTTATCCAATACTTATTAAGAGAACAAGGAATTATACTTAAAACATCCCCTCAAAGCAATGCTTATTTCATCACACTCCTCCTTTAGCTGTAATATTGAAAAAGACCAATTTAATTTGGTGAATTTTAGGTAAATATATTATTAATTCTAATATTATTTCCAACAAAAATTAAAAATTTAACAAAAAACCAACTACCTTTTTTAAGAATTACTCTAATTATAGAAGAACGTATTTGTAAGTATTGTTTAAAATTAAGCGTCAGATTAAACTAAATTCGAAATGAAACACCTCTTAAAACAGTTAAAAGCTAATATTTTTAATAGTTCAGAGCTAAATTACAAAACCGGGTTTAGTTCACTTTGTCAAGAGAAAGTTAAGAAGCTATGAACCAAGGGTTCAAAAGATTTTCTTTATTATATTCCAAAGGTTCATCAACATCTACTTTCCTAATCTCATACCCTAAGGCAATTAACACCCCATGGGCGGCAGCAGTATCCCACTCCATAGTAGGTGCAAAACGAGGATAAAGTTGTGCCTTATTTTCGGCTATAAGCATGAATTTAAGTGAAGACCCCATACTGATAACTTCAGCATTGGGATATTTATCTATAACCTCCTGCGTTTCGGTACTCAGATGTGATCTAGAAGCCACAATAGAACTAACCGAGACATTTCCCTTTTGTTGTAATTCTTCAGTTTTTATTCCATCATTGGATTTCCATGCCCCTTGGCTATTCCCCCAATACATCCAATTTAATACTGGGGCATAAACAACCCCTAAGATGGGACGTCCCTCATGAATTAGGGCAATATTAACAGTAAACTCTCCATTCCTCTTCACAAATTCCTTGGTACCATCCAAAGGGTCTACCATCCAAAAATATTCCCAATCTTTTCTTTCTTGATAGGCAATATTTCTACCCTCTTCAGAAAGAATAGGTAGATCAGTACTGACGAGCAACTCACATATTTTTTTATGAGCTGCCAAATCAGCTTTAGTAAGTGGAGAGTCGTCATCTTTATAAGCAAGGCCAAAATCAGCACTTTCATAGATTTTCAGAATCTCTAGTCCAGCAGCTTTTGCTGCCACTAAGGCTATTTCCGTAAGGTGTTTTTCATCAATTTCCATGAAATTCTTTTAAAAGTAGAACTAAATACCTTACCAGAAATCAATTGGGCAAGGTTTGTGAAAAAATAAACTTATCAAGCTGAATCGCTTAGAAACAACCTGACAAGTTCTCCATTCTGTTTATATTTTAAGAAAAAATAAGGATTACCATTTAAGTAAATAGGCTTCCCTAAAACGCGTTTTTATATTACCATTCCAGCCGCAACAGTCTCGTTGGTATTTGGATCAATCAAAATAATTGAGCCTGTTTGCCTGTTTCTTCTGTATGCATCAAAAAACAAAGGTTTCGCAGAGCGAACACTAATTCTTGCAATATCATTCATGCCAATTTGATCGACTCCTTCTTCTCTATGTAAGGTATTAACATTCACTCTATACAGAATATCTTTCACCATCACCTGGCATTCCTGAGTAGTATGTTTTAGCAAAAGTTTTGTTCTTCCTGCTAAAGGCTTCGTACTCATCCAGCAAACCATTACATCAAGGTCCTGACTTACATTAGGCACATTATTCGGCCTTACCAGCATATCGCCTCTACTAATATCCAATTCATCCTCCAAAGTCATGGTAACGGACATTGGAGAGAAGGCTTCCTCTATAGGCTTACCATCCAACTCTATACTTTTAATTTTGGAGGTAAATCCTGTAGGTAAAACCTTTACTTCATCTCCTGGCTTAAATATACCACCTTCTACTCTACCTGCATAGCCTCTAAAATCCTGGTGTTCATGTGTGTGAGGCCTAATTACCATTTGTACAGGAAAACGGCAATCGATATGATTGAAATCCGAGGCAATATGTACATTTTCCAAAAGGTAAAGTAAAGTAGGTCCCTCATACCATTTCATATTGGTAGACCTGTCAACCACATTATCTCCATTAAGTGCGGAAATAGGCACAAAATGAACATCTTTAATCTCCATTTTACTAGCAAAGTCCTTGTAACTTTTTACTATCTTCTGGTAAACCTCCTCATCATAATCCACCAAATCCATTTTGTTTACACAAACGATTACATGTGGGATTTTCAATAAGGAAGCGATAAAGCTATGTCTGAAAGTTTGCTCCAATAAACCTTTTCTCGCATCAATTAAAATAATGGCAAGATTTGCAGTAGAAGCGCCAGTTACCATATTCCTTGTGTATTGAATATGACCTGGAGTATCTGCAATTATAAATTTTCGCTTAGGGGTAGCAAAATACCTATAAGCTACATCAATAGTAATCCCTTGTTCTCTTTCAGACTTCAATCCATCTGTGAGCAAAGAGAGGTCTACATAATCAAATCCTTTTTTCTCGCTGGAAGTTTTCACTGCCTCAATCTGATCTTCAAAAATAGATTTTGAATCATAAAGCAATCTACCTATTAAGGTACTCTTTCCATCATCAACAGATCCTGCAGTGGTAAATCTCAACAATTGATTGGTTTCCTGTATGCTCATATTGTATGTATACTATTTCACTAGAATTTTTTTATTAATCTCATTTCTGCCGAATATTCTGATATAAACGCTTATTCACCCTAAAAGCGCGTGAATTAAATATCAAAAGCATATCCTTACATCGGCTGGGATATAATGGTTATTTAATCCTAAAAATAACCACTCTTCTTCCTGTCCTCCATGGCCGTCTCCCCTCTTTTATCATCTGCTCTTGTACCTCTTTCGGTAGTTCTTGTAGTCGCTACTTCAGCAATGATTTTATCTAGGTCATCAGCATCAGATTCTACCGCCCCTGTAATGGGCATATCTCCGCAGGTTCTGTACCTTACCGTTAAATTCTTTATTTCTTCATTAGGTTTTAACTGGATAAAGTTCGATTTGGCTAATATCACACCGTCTCTTACCACACAATCTCTTTGATGAGAGAAATACAAAGATGGTAATGCTATGTTTTGGTATTGGATGTATTGCCATACATCCATTTCAGTCCAATTTGATATTGGGAACACCCTAAAATGCTCTCCCATATGTTTTTTACCATTGAACAAGTTCCATAATTCTGGTCTTTGATTTTTTGGATCCCATTGTCCAAACTCATCTCTATGAGAGAAAAATCTTTCTTTTGCACGTGCCTTTTCCTCATCTCTTCTAGCACCACCCATGGCAGCATCTATTTTATTTTCCTCCAGAGTATCTAGCAAAGTGACTGTCTGTAAAGCATTCCTGCTGGCATTTGCCCCAGTTTCTTCTCTTACTTTACCATCATCTATACTTTTCTGAACCGATCCAACAATAAGTTGCACCCCAAGGTCTTTCACCAACTCATCCCTAAAGGCGATGGTTTCAGGAAAGTTATGTCCTGTATCAATATGGATAAGAGGAAAAGGAATTCTGGATGGATAAAAGGCTTTTTTAGACAAATGAGCCAAAACGATGCTATCCTTACCCCCTGAAAACAACAAGGCTGGTTTTTCAAATTGAGAAACAACTTCTCTAATAACAAAAATTGCCTCTGCCTCTAACTCTTCCAGATGGGATAAATAGTATTGTGCCATATCAAATTTTTATTTTTTTATTTATTTTTTGTACTAATCTTGCTACTGCATCTTCCATTTTTTCCTCTGCAGTATTCACTACGGCAAATGGAGACAATGGTGGTTCATAAGGTGATCCAATTCCTGTAAGGTCCTTAATCAGTCCTTGTCGGGCTTTCTTATACAAACCTTTGACATCCCGTTCTTCACATATGCTTAGGGGGCAATTCAAGTAAATTTCCAAGAAATTCTCCTCTCCAACCAATTCCTTTATCATGTCCCTATCTGAGACAAAAGGTGATATAAATGCCGAAATCACTATCAACCCTGCATCCAACATTAAATTTGCTACTTCCCCTATCCTTCGGATATTTTCTACCCTGTCCTTGTCACTAAATGTAAGGTCTTTATTCAATCCCGTCCTTACATTATCCCCATCCAAAAGGTAGGTATGGTAGCCCATTCTATAAAGCGCATCTTCCGTTGCATTGGCTAAAGTAGATTTTCCAGAACCCGACAATCCCGTAAACCAAATTAATCTTGGTTGCTGACCTAGGGCCTTTACTCGGTGTTCTACTTTCACCTTAAATACAGATGGATGAATGTTTTCACGCATATGGAAAATGAAATTAACGCTACTCTATTTATATAAATTAAAGGTAATACCAATTAATAAAACACAATACCACTACAGTATAGATCAAAGTAAGTGGAAAGCCAATAATAAAATAATCTCTAAACTTATAATTCCCTGGACCCATTACCATCAAATTGGTTTGGTACCCTATTGGAGTCATAAAATCACCTGATGCGGCAAACGCTATTGCCACAAAGAAGGGGGTCAAAGGCTGTTCCAATTGGTTGCCCAGTTCCAATGCGATTGGAAACATAATAGACACAGCAGCTGCATTGGTAATCAAACTTGTTAAAATCAAAGTCATGACAAACAATAGCACCAAGGCTAGCATCACTCCCGACCCTTCTGTTAATTGAATCAATAGGTTTACCAACACACCGGCCGCACCTGAATTATTTAATGCCAACCCCAAAGAAAGCGAACAAACTAGAATCAACAAAAGATCCAAATCAACAGCCTTCTTTAAAGTTTGCAAATTTAACACTTTAAATAGATACAGGGTAAGAATTCCTGCAAAAGCTGCTATAAAAAGATCTATCCATCCGATAATCCCAGTAAACAACACCGCTAAAGCCAAAAAAGAGGGAAGTCTTTTTAAATTTCCTCTATCAACACTTATTTCACCCCTTAGGGTAACTATGATTAAATCCTTATAATAGTCATTCCTATTGTGATCTTTTCCTGTCAACATTAGGAAAAGATCCCCAGCATGCACTTTGGTTTCACCAATATTCCCCTTCAGTTGAGTACCATTTCTATGAATAGATATAATTGACCCCTGGTATTTGTTTCTAAAATCACTGTCTTTAACCTTTAGACCTATCAATGATGAAGAGGTAGGCACCACTGCTTCTGTCAATTGAAAGAAACCATAATTTGACACATGCCCATCTTCCGGTAAACTTAAGCCATTCTCCTCTTGGATAAGTTTTAAAATAGCTTCGGAATTTCCGGCAAAAAAAAGCTTATCTCCTTCCTGTAATATTTCATTTGGCCCCACTGGTGAAATCTCCTTTTTCCCTCTTCTGATTTCAGCAAGGAATATTTCTTTTAACTGTCTTAAACCAGCCTCCTTTACAGTTTTTTCATGCATACTTGAACCTATAGGCAGATAGGTTTCAACCAAATATTCATTCAAATGATCAATTACCTCACTTTTGTTTTCTTCCCTCGAGGGCAATAAATAATTGGAGGCAATACTTAAATAAACCATGCCTATACTGGCTACCAAAATACCCAAATAAAGAAAATCCTCGAAGCCCAATAAGGGATAACCAAACTGACTAATCAGGCCATTTAATACCAAGTTTGTTGAAGTACCAACCACTGTAATCATTCCTCCTAGAATAGTGGAATAGGAAAGCGGAATTAGAAATTTCGAAGCGGGGAATTTATTGGTTTTGGTCCATTCTTTTACATAAGGTATCATGAATGCCACCACCGGAGTATTATTCAAAATCGCGGAAAGGCTACTTACCAACAACATTAGCCTCAACCTAAAAGTACCAGGCTTTAATTTTTGACTAAAGATTTTAAAAAAAAATCCTGTCCCTATATTTTGTTGAATTCCGGATGTCAAGCCAATCAGTAGAAATATAACAATGATTTGTTTATTGGCTAAGCCCATCAGAAATTCTTCCGGGCTAATTATTTGCAATACAAGCAATAAAAATACAGCACCCAAAAAGGCAAAAGAGGGCCTCAACAGGTCCATGTACAACACAATGACCAAGATGATTACAATCGATATGGTTATCAGACCAGATGAGAACATAAAAATTTAAATTTGTTGATCATTGCTTCGCCTGATAGGCCATAAATTTTAAAGGGAAATTTCAATTATAAATATCCTCAATAACATTCTTGGTTTTTGAGAAGTAAATAACTGTTATGTCTACCTTAATTTTTCAAAGGTAATGAATTTGTGATTTCGGTAATTCAAAGGCAAAAGTTCAACTACTATTTTCAAAACCCTAAGCACTTTCGATAATCGAAATATAAAAGTAGTAGCACAAACAGGTAATTCAAAATTTTTAGATGATTATAAATTCTACCCAAGATTATAATTTAGATCGGCCGAAAACCTTTACATTCATCTTTAGCCTTCCAAATTGATAGGGAAACTATGGTTTTACAAAGAGAAAGGTATTATTTGTATTTAAAAAACAATAGAAAATAATTATTTACAGCAATAAAAGAAGGCTGTCAACGCGCTCAAAAATTATTTTTTTTCTTAAATCAGGCTGATTTTTTCTTGTAAAAAGTTTTCCCGCCCCTCCATTAAAGGGTTATTCAACAACTTCACCATTACAATGTCCTGAAATTTTCAAATATTTAATTGTTTAAATTTTACTGGCAAATTATTACCTTTCCCAAATGAAAACATCAGTATTTTTCCTTTTTGTAGTAGTAGCAAGCACCATTTTATCTTCTTGTACAAGTGAAGAAAATGCTTCGTTCAGTTTTATGGCCATCGGAGATGTCCCATATCACCTCCCTGAAGATTTTGAAAGATTCGATCGCATGATCGCTCAAATCAACAAAGACAAACCAGCATTTACTCTACATGTGGGAGATATTAAATCTGGCCATATTCCTTGTTCAGATGAGTACTACGAAAAAATAAAAGAATACTTCGACTCCTTTGATGAAGCCTTGATCTATACACCAGGTGACAATGAATGGACAGATTGTGATAGGGAGTCTTGTGGCAGCTATGTTCCTGAAGAAAGACTGGATAAATTAAGACAGTTGTTTTTCTCAAATGACTTTAGTCAAGGGGGGCGACCTATTGAACTATTAAGACAAAATAAAACTGAAGGCTTTGAAAAGTTCGCTGAAAATTCAACCTGGCAAAAATCTGATGTGACATTTGGAACTTTACATGTTATTGGTTCAAACAATAACTTTGACAGCGGAAAAGGTGCCTTAAACGATGAGTTTTATGAAAGAGAATTAGCAAATAATTTTTGGTTAATCTCTCTTTTTGAAGCAGCAAAGAAAAACAATAGCAATGGCCTAGTATTAGTATTACACGCTGGCTTAAACTATAACAACAAGGACGAAAACAATGGCCACGCAAGTTTCGTCACATTACTTAGGCAGCAAGTGCAGGATTACGATAAACCAGTTCTGCTTCTTTATGGGGATCACCACCGTTTCATGGTGAATCAACCTATGAGAGATAATAACGGCAAAACTTTGACAAATTTCACCGCTGTACAGGTATTTGGAGACAATGACATTCATGCAGTTAAAATCAATGTCTCTCCAGATAATACCAATTTATTTAGTATTGATCCATTCTACATTAATGGCAACTAAATACAGATTCTATTTTTTAAATAATCATTCAGGTAAGCTAAACCAACTGTAGAATTAAAATATTTTCACATATATCATCATGTTAATCAATTTTTTTATTTAACTTTCCTTTCTTTAACATAAAAACAAGGTATTAAATAATTGTATTATCATGTATAGATTCCTAATTCTAACCAGCTCTTTTTTGGTTTTATTTGCCTTAAATATCAAAGCGCAAAACCTAACTATAATCCCCTTGCCCGAATCCATTCAAATGGGTGATGGTCAATTGGTATTAAGACAGGGAACCATTATTGCAGCATATAGTGATGAAACCAGAAAATCTGCAACCATTTTCAACGAGCTATTAGAGACTAAAGCAGGATTTCGTTTACCAATAAAAATGGCAACACCACAAAGCGAGGTGGCCATTGTCCTTGAGGAAGTTAAAAATCCGGAAAATGATGAAGGTTATTCTTTACAAATTGACAACAAATATGTCATAATAAAAGGCTCCTCTAAAGGCATATTCTATGGTCTACAATCTCTTTTTCAATTAATTGAAATAAATAATGGCCAGGTGACAGTACCCCAATTGAAGATAGCCGATGCCCCAGCTTTCGGATATAGAGGAATAATGTTAGATGTTTCGAGGCATTTTTTTAGCACTGACCAAGTTAAAAAAATAATTGATTTGATGGGTCAGCTAAAATTAAACACCTTGCATTGGCACCTAACAGACGATCAAGGCTGGCGTTTAGAGATCAAAAAACACCCAAAACTTACTCAGGTAAGTGCATGGAGAGATTCTACTATTATTGGTCAATACTATGATTTCAAACCATTTGTTTATGATGGTCAACCACACGGAGGATATTACACTCAGGAGGAAGCAAAAGAAATCGTAGCCTATGCTGCGGATAGAAAAATTACAGTTATTCCTGAAATAGAACTTCCTGGTCACAGTTCTGCAGTACTGGCTGCTTATCCGGAACTTGGAAGTTTTGATACTTTTGAAGGAATGGGTACCGGTACTATAGCTGCCGTAAATGAAAATGGAAAGGAATACGACAACGATATAAACCAAGAAGTCCCTGGATTTTGGGGTGTTCATTATAATATCTATGGTCCAACTCCTAAAGCCTTTGCCTTTTTGGAAGATGTCCTTACTGAGGTAATGGAAATTTTCCCTAGTGAGTACATCCACATTGGAGGAGATGAAGTACCTAAAGACCATTGGAAGACCTCTGAGATTGCTCAAAAGGTAATCAAAAAAGAAAAATTAGCGGATGAACATGAACTTCAAAGCCATTTCATTCATCAAATTGAATTGTTTCTTAATAAAAACAATAGAAAACTGATTGGCTGGGATGAGATATTAGAAGGAGGACTTGCCCCAAATGCTACCGTTATGAGCTGGAGAGGAGAAAAAGGTGGCATTCAAGCAGCCAAAATGGGACACGATGTTATCATGACCCCCAATAGCCACATGTACTTTGACCACTCACAGGCAGCTGATAAAACCACAGAACCTTTGGCAATAGGTGGATTTTTACCTTTAGAGAAAGTTTATAGCTATTCCCCTATTCCAAATGAATTAACCAAAGAAGAAGCTAAGCATGTCTTGGGTGTACAAGCCAATTTATGGACTGAATACATCCCTAGTGTTAACAAAATGGAATATTTTTTATTCCCAAGAGCCTTTGCTTTGGCTGAAGTTGCTTGGACTAAAGCGGGTAATAAAAATTTCGATTCCTTTAGCCTTGAGAGATTACCCAAAAGACTTCTTAACCTGGAAGAAAAAAACGTATTTTTCAGGATTCCAGAAGCAAAAATAAATGTTAGCACAGACCCAACAAGCGGTAGACATATAGTAGAAATCCACCCAATGGTAGAAAATGCTACAGTCTATTACACTTTTGACGGGCATAAAGCCGACCAAACAGCTTTGCTTTACACATCTCCTATTTTAGCGCCAATTGCTGGAGAAGACCAAAAACCGCTCACTCTTCGCTATGTTACCATCACTCCAGGAGGCAGGAGTAGTAATGAATTTAGCTTTCCTTTGGAATAATTATACCATGCAAAATCTATTCAATCAGCTACACTTGAAATAAGCAATAGTCCTAATGATAAGTAATGGATATGGGAAACTCTAGCACAGAGTTTCCCATATCCTTATCCCACCTAAAACATTTAGGACAGGTCATCGTTATTCTTGCTTTTTCTCTGTGTTAACACTGCCAAAATCTGAATTTTAATTAGGTTTTAGACTTTATATTTTTCCGTATCTTCAATTCTGACTCGAATTGACAATTGGTATAAAAAAATAGATTTTTAGGACTTTTTTATCGCTATCCAATAAAGTAAAATGGCATCAAAAACGGAATGAGCAATTATGGCTGATAAAATCCCGTATTTTTCGAAAAGAATTCCTAAAACGGCTATAAAAAAAATCATTACAAATCCATATACGCTTATTCTCCAATTCCACGGATTGAGGTAACCGTGAATTAAAACAAAAAGCACTGCGGTCACCCAAAGTCCCAACAATGGCTGAATACCAGCCCTAAACAAGAGTTCCTCTCCCACTCCAGCACAAATTGAAATAAAAACAATTCCTTTTATTGTCCATGGCCAGGTATTGATGAGTGCATTGTATTTTTGCTTCTCTATTCTAAAAAAAGGGGCATTGATGACTTTTAGGGCTATAAAAGCACCAATAATTCCTGAGACTAATCCTGAAATCAATTGCACAAATAGGGACCGATGCCCCTCAAACAGCTCCATCAAAGTGATTTCTTGAAAGAAATACACCAAGGAGAGTCCAGCCAAACCAAAGCCTAAAAGGGTGATCCACCCCAGCATTGCCATTTTTTTATTCATACACTTAATTTGCCTCCGAATTACTCGATAACTTTACCAATAATTATAATGATTAGGTAATAGGGAAATAAAAAAGTGCCAAAAAGAAACTCTTTGGCACTTTACAAACATAAATTTAAAATTAAATGCTTAGGAATTAAAAGTAATATTCAATGAAATAGGAACTGAACTTAAAGCCTGGCTAATCGGGCAACCTTCTTTGGCTGCATTGGCCAACTCTATAAATTGCTTTTCATCCATACCTGGAACTTTCCCTGTAAGGTTAAGTACTATCCCTGTAATGGCAAATCCCGCATCACCTTTTTCGATAGTAACAGTAGCGGTAGTATTTAATTCCTCAGCTTCCAAATCTTTTCCAGCGATTTGAAAACTTAATGCCATATTGAAACATCCCGCATGGGCTGCCGCTATCATTTCTTCAGGGTTGGTTCCTTTAGTACCATCCTCATTTTCAAATCTGGTTTTGAAATTATAAGGTGACTTATCAAAAAATCCGCTTGGTGAAGACAATGTTCCACTGCCATCTTTACCGGATCCCTTCCAAATTGCTGTTGCTTTTCTTTTCATCTTTTTAGGTATTGATTGGTTTAAAGTTTGTTCTTTAATTTCAATATTCAATGTATTAATTATCTGTCAGAAATGCTAAAACTATTGTAGCATGGACTTGGGAATTTGTATTATCAGATTAATGATTTGAGGCTCAACTTAAATGCTATTCAGAGAAGATCTTTGAAATCCATTTTAATTTTTCTCCTATCAAAAGCAGAAGGATCACTCGACCTTCATTGCCACCGTTATCTCCAAGACCACCTTGTCACCAACAATATTTTCAATTTCATTTTTTATATTTTCCAGCTCAGTTTTGTCAAGAGGTTTATCTGCTACAATTTTTACAGTTAAGCGCATAGGCTTAATATTTCGCACAGAAACATCTCTCAAAACAACACCATTAGTCGTGTACCCATTTAATTTGGATAGGATATTGTTTTCTCTTACCATGTCCATAAAACCAAAAAACAAAGGAAGACTTACCAAACCAACAACAACCAAGGAATAGAGAATCCCCCGTCTTGCCAGACGGAATGGACTAAATCCCAATAGCAAAAATGTCATAGCTGCAGCCATTACCATGCCTGCAAGGTTGGTTAAAAACAAGAGAAATGCTCCTCGAAAAATATCCCATTCCATCCATCCTAATCCTATACCTGATACTGCTAAAGGCGGCACCAATGCTACCGCTATTGCTACACCTGCCAAGGTTTTAGAGATTTCTGATTTAGCACTCGCATATGCACCAGCTATTCCAGAGCCAACAGCAATTCCTAAATCCAATAAATTAGGTCTGACCCTCGCCATAATCTCGTCATTGGCAATATTTAACGGAGTGAGCCATGTGATAAATATGGCACACAAATAACCCAATAGAACACCCCAACCTATTGTCTTGGAGCTATTAACTATTAAGGTGCGGTCTTGTCTCAAAACACCCATAGAAAGAGATATAATCGGCGCCATTAAAGGGGCTAATATCATGGCCCCGATAATCACAGGAGCAGAATTACCAAAAAGCCCTAATGTCGCAATTAGGGTCGCCAATAGCATCAGTACAAGGTATACGCTCGAAGTGATAGAACTTGATCTTAAGCTAGAAAACAGGTCTTTAAATTCCTCTGTTGTTGCATGATTTATAAGTGGAAGTTTTCTTTTTAATAATTCCTTTCTTGCATCCCCCCTAGGCAGGGCTTCAACTTTATACACATCATCACTCCCACCTTTATTCTCAATATTTAACTTTTGCCCAGGTAGCATATTTAAGGCACCTTTTCCTATTTCTATCTGTAATTTCTCGGTGGACAATAGCACACCATCCTGGGAATAATTTATAGGCTGGTCTCCAGTTATTGTTATGGACGAAGTTTTAATATGAGCTGCAAAAGGCGGTAATTTTCTATTACTGTTTGTTCTAAATAAACTGTTAAGTCCAAACCAGAACAAACCACTAATACTTTTAGGAGCTAAAATAAAGGCATGTAACTTCCCATCATTAATTACTGAATGCTCGAGTATTTTCTTACTTATCAAGCTACTCTGAGCGTGGTGAACAATGATTAGACCAATGGCCGCTGTGTTAATTTCATCTTGATTCTCTGCTTTGATATTGAAACCAACCAATTTAGTGCTCCAAAAAAGTTTGAAAAAATAACTTAACCTCTGCCAAAATCTTTGAAAACCAAACCTAGCAACTGAGCTACTCATTAGACTCAGTGATTCTCCTATTAGTATGGTATTAAAAACTGGTACCCCATTCGCTTCAAGAACATCTACTTTGGACACTTTCTCCTCAAGTAGAATATAAGCAATATTATCCTCAAGGCTGGATTTCACGCCAAACCCTTTAATCCCATGGATCATTTTAGGGTGTGGTAGAAGTGCTATTTCTAGATTTCTTTTAATCGCGATAAGAAGAAATGACTTTAATTGTTCATCAGAAAGAAAAGTTACAACCTGTTCATCTTCCTCAATTTCCTCAATAAAAGCTTCAGTATAAGGATAGCTTGCCCTTAAATTTGAACCAAATTCAGGCAAAATGTCATTTTGCACTGAATCCTCTTCATCACTATCATAAATTAATATTCTGCTTTTCATTTATCATTTCTTAATATTATTTAAAAACAGCTATTCCTTAATCTGGGTTAACCCGGATTATGTAATAGAATTTCTCCGCCCTGACAATGTCAGAGGTGAAGCCTGTCCCGTGTTTACGGGAAGTGTTGCTATCGCAAGAAAATCAGGCTGTTTGGAGATTTTAGCATAGCACCGCTATGGTGAAATTGAAAACAGCAAAGATTGGGTATTTTAAAGCGATTTCAGCACGCAATAGAATGGCTATTGCATATTTCGGGTTTAATCTCTTTTCAATGTACCAATTCTTCAAAATTGATAATTCTTTCAATAGGCAATGCTTTTGTTTTCCAGCTTGATTTCCTATACCAAGAACCCATCCAAAGATAACTTAGAAAAGTCAATTTAATACCCTTTCATCCAATCCCGAATGAGCCAGACCCATATCTTAATAAAAACAATCTAAAAGCAGGTTCTAAATTGATTTTAAGGTAATTTTTACATTTTTTTGAAATATTTTTGAATTGCCATTTTCAAGACCAATTGATCGTGTAAATTCAATTCAAATCCTCTATTCCCTGCTTGAGCGGCCTCTTATCTCTCATTAAACTTGATATTAACTGGCTTGGAATTGAGGATAAAAACCTAAAACTAAGCAGTTTAAAAACGGAATTATTATAAATGGTGGTACCTCTCAAAATTCCTATTGATTATCAAGGAAAACATTTCATTTTTCAAATAATTAAAATTCAAAATCCGCCTGAACTGACAATGTACCCATAAAGTAAAAAAATCAAGTAAAAGGGCATTTTTTATTTAAGATAATTTTCCACAATTTTGTTACCCCCTAAAAAAGGAGTATTCACGATTTTTCAACTTTCGGTTAAAATAAATTCAATGAATTCAGAGGCTAATGCTATATGGACTGAATGTTTGCGGGTGGTCGAAAAACACGTCAATGAACAGAGTTTTTCGACTTGGTTTAAACCAATAATCCCTGCACGAATCGATGGATCTGTACTTACCATACAAGTCCCAAGTCAATTTTTCTACGAATGGCTGGAAGACAATTATGTTGAAGTATTAAAATTAGCCATCAAAACTATTTTAGGGGCTCAGGGCAAATTAGAATATGCTGTAGTAGTAGACAAAGGGAATTCACAAAACCAACCTTATATGGTTAGTTATCCCCAAGGAGTAAACAGCCCTGCAGCCGTCAAAAAAAAGGAAAACCTTGCATCCGCACACAGTCCTTTTGATCTTTCTAGTTTGGATGAACAAACAACCTTACAATCCAACCTTAATTCCACTTATACCTTCAGCTCTTTTATTGAAGGTGATTGTAATCGTCTTGCCCGATCTGCAGGATTTGCGGTAGCCAATAAACCTGGAATCACCTCATTTAACCCATTGATGGTGTATGGTGGTGTAGGTTTAGGAAAAACGCATCTCGTACAGGCCATCGGAAATGAAATCAAAAATGGTCCTGATGAAAAGTTTGTACTCTATGTTTCTTCAGAAAAATTTGTCAATCAGTTTATGGATGGCATTAAAGATGGAAACATCAAATCTTTTACAAACTTTTACATGCAAGTGGATGTACTGATCATCGATGACATCCAATTTCTGGCTGGAAAAGGTAGAACCCAAGAGATGTTTTTCCACATTTTCAACCATCTGCATCAAAATAAAAAGCAAATCATCATGACCTCTGATTGTGCTCCTAAGGACTTAATGGGCTTAGAAGAACGATTACTCTCCCGGTTTAAATGGGGACTCACGGCAGATTTGCAAATGCCTGATTTCGAAACAAGAATAGCGATAATCAGAAAGAAAATGCAGTCAGAAGGAATAGATATTCCTGATAATGTGATTGAATACCTTGCTTACACTGTTGACACTAATGTAAGGGAACTTGAAGGAGTCATGATTTCTTTGATCGCCCATGCTTCATTAAGCAGGGTCGAAATCAGTCTTGAATTGGCCAAGACAATCATGAAAAACATTATCAAAGACATTGAGACTGAAGTGAGCATAGAGTTTATTCAAAAATCCTGTGCAGACTATTACGGTATCAAGGTAGAAAACCTGAAAGCCAAAACCAGAAAAAAGGAAATAGTAATTGCCCGACAAGTTGCAATGTATTTTAGCAAGGAGTTTACCAACCACTCATTAAAATCTATCGGTTATCATTTTGGAGGAAGAGACCATAGTACAGTAATTCATGCCGTTCAAGCTGTTAATGATCTTATGGAAACAGAGCCATCTTTTAGAAATGCAGTGCAGGAGCAGAAAAAACAATTTAAGATCAGGTCCTACTAATTGAACCTATCAAATCTTTATGCTTAAACCATCCCTTTTTAATGGCTTTCTGTAAAAGGATACTTTTTAAAACTTGAATTACCCATGGCCGTTTTTTCATAACTACCAATACAGAATTCTTGAAAATCCGCTTTAAAATAAGGTGCTTCTGGAAACAAATCGAGCTGGTCTAGAGGTTGATTAAAAAAATACACCTTTGTGTTTCCATACTTGGTATGCGGCATAAAATCACCATAGGCCCGCATTTCCTCCCAATCTTCGCTATCTGTAAATACTGCAAAAATTCTAACCACCGGACCAGTATTGTTTTCATTTCTGTAACTGGCTAATTCTGTGTAGTTACCCTTCAGGTCCTTAACCCCTGGCTGACTCAAGCTTTGGTAAACAATCACCATTAAAAGCCCACCAACCAAGACAGCAAGTAAATAAATAATATTTTTTGATTTCATATGTCCTAAAAACAATCTTAAACAGTTAATTTAGCCAAAAATAGCAAGAATGGCCTTCGAATACGTTAAAGCTTTACACATTATTTTTATTGTAACCTGGTTTGCTGGGTTATTTTATATAGTCAGGCTTTTTATCTACCAAACAGAAGCCTTGGATAGACCTAAAGCTGAGCGAATAATATTAAAACCCCAATTGGATTTAATGGCAAATAGGCTTTGGTACATCATTACCTGGCCATCGGCGATTTTGACGCTAATCTTCGGGACATGGGTGTTGTTTTACCGACCTGGATACTTGTCCATGCCATTTATGCATGCAAAACTAACTTTTGTTTTATTGCTTTATATCTATCATTTTCGTTGCCACTATATCTTCAAATCACTGCAGAATGGGAAAGCAATTTGGTCCAGCACCAAACTTAGACTTTGGAATGAAATAGCAACCTTATTACTATTTGCAATAGTATTTTTAATCGTCCTCAAAAGTTTAATCAATATGGTTTGGGGAATTACAGGATTAATCCTTTTGGGCATCACCCTAATGCTTGCAACGAAATGGTATAAAAAAATGCGTGAAAGGAACTAAACAACACTTTTCACTGTCATACTAATTAAAAATAAAATGCTTCGATTCATTTATTTAGGTCCTCTATTTCTATGTGTTTTATTCTTCAACTCCTGCCAAAAAAGCTCAAATAACGATGTATTACCTATCTTGGGCAATAGGCATGTAGAGGAGGTAATTATTGATAACAAAACAGTAAAGGATACCATCTATCATACGATTGCAGATTTTAGTTTTACCAATCAAGAGGGTAAACAAATAACCAATGCTGCTGTCAAAGGAAAAGTCTATGTTGCCGATTTTTTTTTCACTAGCTGCCCTACTATCTGCCCAGTGATGAAGAAACAAATGTTGAGGGTTTTTGAAGCCTATAAAGATGATCCAAACTTTATGATTTTAAGTCATACCATAGACCCAGAGTATGACACCCAAACTCTTTTAAAAGATTACTCCATGAGGCTTGGCATTGAGAATGCAAATACTTGGAATTTTCTGACTGGTGATCAAGAAAAAATCTTTGAAATTGGTCAAACAAGTTACCTTACTACAGCCATGAATGATAAAAATGAGCCTGGTGGATTCTTGCACTCAGGGGCATTTGTACTGATTGATCAATTTGGAAGAATTAGAGGGGTTTATGACGGAACAAAAGAAAATCAGGTAAACTTACTCATCAAAGACATCCCCAAATTACTCAACGAGAACAATGAGAGCAGCAATAGGTAGTTTATTATTAATACTTTTCACTAGCTGTCAAAGTACTGATTCTAATAGTCAAAACGGTATTGATAAAATTAATGACCTAAAAACAAAGCAATATGCTATTCAAGGTCAACAACTCTATTTGCAACATTGTAGTAATTGCCACCAAGAAGATGGAACAGGGTTAAACAGACTCATCCCTCCATTAAGCAAAGCTGACTATATGATTACTGATGTAGGCAGAAGCCTTTATATAATCCGAAATGGTCTTAAGGGAAGCATTATGGTGAATGATATTGAATACAATCAACCAATGCCGGGAAATAGTAATTTGACACCTTTGGAAATTGCCCAAATTAGCACTTATATTTATAATGTATGGGGAAATGAACATGGGCTTATAACTACCGAAGAAGTAAATAAAGCCCTTGCTCAAAAACCAAAACTATAATAGCGCCTCGCTTTTTTCAATAGCCAGTAGAATGTCTTTTTTTACTTTTTCTACCTTTACCAGCTCTTTTTCTAAGTAAGCTTTTGCTTCCTCATCGGACATTCCCTCAAGATCTGTCTCAAATTGTCTCATCCATACAAACATTTCGTCATAGGCTTTCTCACAATCTGTAGCTGCTGCCTTCAAACCGCTAATCTGTTTTTGAAGATTTTCCGAGTCCTCTGATTCCTCAAGCTCTGCAGCTTTTTCATTTAAAACCTTCTGATTAGATTTCAAAGTACCTATTTTAGGCATTACCTCATCATGAACTTGAATGACCTTTTCTTTTAGCAATTCATTTTCGGTTATTTTCGGTCCACAAGAATAAATTGATACACATAGCAAAATAAACAATACAATTGGTGCTTTTTTCATGGATTATTAAGTAGTATATGGTTTGAAACGGAATTAAATTATATCAAATGTTATAAAAATAAGATGATAAAAAATGCACCAATAATATTTTGCCCAGCCTATTTCAATATATCGTCAACAAAAATTTAGATGGAATATTGACAATGACTACCCAAAATATGTGCTTAAATCATGGGTCAATAATTCTGGCCTCTTTAAGGATATACATCAATTTTTCAGGATCTTTCGCATTAAGCACCAAATTACCAGTTACCTTTACCTTTTTAGAGGTGTATTTGACGGGTTCTTTTAACATAACCTCCATCACTGTTTCTGGCCCACCCGAACCACAAAAAAAGCATTCTGCCAAAGGAAGCGAAGAAAGTATAATGTGCTCAGGTTTAAACATCCCTTCAAAGGGTATAATATAACCATCAGCTGTAATCTCTTTACCTTCCATCTCCTTAATCTTATCCCCAAAAACAGGCAAATACAACTCACCAAAGTCATCCTCCCCGATTTCATAGGTTACATCGGATAAGTTTTTCCAAACATTTTCTTGTTGCCCTATGGCAGAAAAAGACAGCAAGCCTATCAATAAAACTAAACACCTCATACTCTCTTATTTATTTGGTCAATTGTCCAGCGATTTGTGTCCTATATGCATTCCATGCAGGAATGATGGAAGCCAAAACTCCCACCGACAAAGCATAGGCCAATACCCACCATTCTTTCTTTATAAATACAAAAGTCTTAAAATCTGAAATTATTCCTTGTTCATTTACCATAACCAAAAAATAGAGAAAAAGGTGTCCGAGAAATAACCCTGCTAATGCGCCTATAAAGGTAAGTAGGATTCCTTCTAGCAGAATTAACAAAAACAATTGGCCCTTGGAAGCACCAATTGCACGCATTACAGCCAAATCGTAATTCCTTTGTTTAAGTGAACTGTATAAGGCAATAAATATGCCCAAGCCAGCTATCAATATAATAACAAGTGCCAAGCCCTGAACCAAAGCAATGCCTATTCCTAACAATTCGAAAAGTCTCGAAATCTCAAAAGAAGGAGATGCCGCTTGCAATGAGCTTCTACTATTAATAAGTCTGGGAAGTTGGACAGCTGCTATTGGATTTCGGTAAGAAATTAGCACAGTGGTCAATTCTCTTGCTTGATCGGTTTTCGGAAACCCTGTTTTTTCAACCTCCTGCTCCAGCTTTTTTTTGCCAAAATCTTCGTCATGGGAATACCAAATGGATTCTATACTGGTTAATATGAGTTGATCGATCACATTATAAGAAGGAGCTAAAACGCCCACTACAAGATATGCTTGTTCATCATGTTCATGACTTGCAGAGGCTATTCCATGGTAGCCTACAAAAGTATCTCCTACCTTTAGACCTTTCTCCTTTGCCACTCGACTTCCCAAAACTACCTCAAATGGTTTGTTCCAGGCATTTCCTGAATTAAAACTAACATCGTAAAGCTCAAGGTAATCGTGGGTAGAACCAACAATTCTAAATCCACCAAAATTATCCCCAAGCCCCATAGGTATGGCTTTCTTTATTAAACGGTTTCTGGAAACAGACTTTGCTTCATCTAGAGGGATATTCCCTGTTGGAAAATCGATATGATAAACAGAGGAAAGCACCAACTGTAGAGGACTTCCCTTGGCCCCAATGACAAGATCAATCCCTGAGGCATCCTTGTTCATTTTATTCTCAAACTGCTCTTCAATAAGCAAAAGAACAGTTATAATGGACAAGCCCAAAGCGAGAAGAAGTATATTTAGACCTGTACTCAAAGGTTTATCCATTAAGTACTTCCAGCTCAATTTAAATATATTCATAAGCTTCCTGATTTTATGGATATACTTCTATCAATCTGATCTTTTATTCGATAATCATGGGTGACTATTATTAGGGTTGCTTGAAGCTTTTTTGCTTGGTTTTTAAGAAGATTTACAACCATCCTGGCATTGTCATCATCCAAGCTAGCTGTAGGTTCATCGGCCAAAATAACTTTAGGCTCATTTACCATTGCCCGAGCAATAGAAACCCTCTGGGCTTCTCCTTCGCTCAAAGTTTGAATGCGGGCATCCTTCTTATCTTGAATCCCCAGCTCTTTCAGGTAATAGTCAAGTTTATTTGCTGTTGGTTTATTGGCGAAAAAATGCGGGAGACAGATATTTTCAGACACCGTCAATGGACCAAGAAGGTGAGGTTTTTGAAATACTATACCAATATTACTCCCCCTAAACTTATCTAAATCATTCCCTTTCAGTTCATATAGTGATACTCCACCAATCCAAACCTCCCCTTTGTTCGGTGCCTGCAAGCCCCCAAGTATATTTAGAAGGGTTGTTTTTCCTGACCCTGATTTCCCTAAAACCAATAATTCATCACCTCTATTTAATTCAAGGTCAGGAACATCAATTTTTGGTTGATTTTCGTAAGAAAACTGAATCTCCTTAACAATAATCATTGCCAGTTATTTTTTTGCAGGTATTTCCAAATTAAATTCAGTTCCTTTATTGAGCTTACTTTTGAAATCAATCTTTCCCCCCATAACCTCAATGCACTTTTTCACTATGGACAACCCTAGCCCTGAACCTTCTCTTAAGCCTACATTCTTAGCCCTAAAAAACCGATCAAAAAGTTGGGATTGTTCAGCTTCATTGATACCAATACCTTCATCTTTAATATTTAAGAAAAGTGTATCATTTTCATGTTTTACTTTGAAGTAAACAGAGCCACCATCTTTCGAATACTTAACCGCATTCGATAGTAAATTCTCTAAAATCTGATACAATAGGTCCATATCAGAGGTGATCATTTTAGGAATTTTCTCGAACTCCACGTTGATCTTTACATTATTGTCAATCCCGGCTTTCACCATGTCCACCACCTCATTGAGGAATGCTGAAGTGTAAATTCTCACCGGTTTGTAGTTCATCTTATCCGCATCGGCTTTACCAAAGAATAAAACACTTGTCAGAAGACTATTAAGGTTCCGAACAGAATTCTCAATTTTATTTGCATGCTTTACCAATTTGGCTTTAAAAGGATGCTCTTTTTCCGCATACAATTTCAATAATTGAGCAGAACTTAATATAGATGTTAAAGGAGTTTTAAAACCGTGGGAAACGTTTTGAACAATTCTTGATTTTAATTCACTAAGTTCCCTTTCTTTTTCCAAAGCTTTCTGAAGCTCCTTGTTTGCTTCATTTAAATCAGCGGTCCTTTTTTTGACTTTTTCTTCCAGCTCATTGTTTAAGCTCTGAAGTTCTTTCTCTTTTTTATCTTTAAAAATGGCCAATTCAATAACCATATTCAATTCCCTAATATTAAAGGGCTTGATAACATAGGCACTCGGATTTGTAACAGCGACCTTCTGTAGGGTTTCACTATCTGAGCTAGCTGTAAGGTAAACCACAGGAATATTGTATTTTTCATTAATAATTTCCGTGGTTTTAATTCCATCCAGCTTCCCAGAGAGATTAATATCCATCATGACAATGTCTGCATGGTTTTTTTCAAGAATTTCCAAGGCAATCTCACCTGAATCAGCCATTCCAATAATCTGATGGTGGTTCTTTTCAAGTGCTTTTTTTAATAAAAGTGCCGAGACGGTATCGTCTTCGGTTATCAATATTTTAAGAGAAAACATACTTACAAAATTAAATAATAACGTGCCCCAAAATAATTTATATACAAAGTGGTATTGAAATCCGCACTAAAGTACCATTACCTTTTTCACTTTCAACTTGAATTTGACCATTTAACTTTTCAACCAAGTGTTTGGTAATGGCTAATCCAAGGCCTGATCCTTCAAATTTACGGTTAAAACCGGTACTTTCTTGTTCAAAAGGGTAAAACAATTTGTCCAAATAATCTTTACTAATACCTATACCTTGATCATGTACTACTATAATCAATTGATTTTCAAAGTTTTCAAT
>TARA_R110001599_G_scaffold338346_2_pt1 | contig 32393 bp, 37 predicted proteins | sample TARA_R110001599 | Tara Oceans TARA_R110001599 (sample SAMEA4398360) | marine metagenome | biome: Polar Biome; feature: [MES] marine water layer (ENVO:01000295) within the mesopelagic zone...; material: water (ENVO:00002006), including particulate matter (ENVO:01000060) such...
GCCAACCATCCTCCAATTGTCAACTTAAAATCAGCCGATTATATCAATGCAAAAGTTGGTGACACTATTGAACTCAGTGCTGAAGGAAGTAAGGATCCCGATGGAGATAAATTGACTTATAAATGGTACCATTACAGAGAACCGGGGAGTTTTACCCAGTCCGGAGGCAAAGCACCAAAACCAATTGAAATTAAAAATGCGGATAAAGTGAATGCCCAACTTACTATCCCAAAACCTGAAAGACTAGGAACGGTCCATATCATTTTAGAAGTAACAGACAATGGTTCTCCTTCGCTTACAAGATATAAGCGGACCATTATAAGAGTAAATTAATGCTGCATTAAAAGTAACTCCCCATTTAAGAAATGGTCTCAATTGCATTGAATTGAGACCATTATTTTTGGTTGATAAATTATATGTACAAAAAAGGAAGAAGTACTACCATTTGGCATCATTTTTAGGTAATTTACTTTCAACCAAAATATTTAAATTTTGCAGGAAGCTTTTCAAAAATTAAAAGGGATCCTTATGGGAGATCTTGAAAGTGCGGAACAATTGGCTGTTTCATTGGTAATCGGCACCTTAATCTTTGTTTTTTTTATTTATTTATCCCGATGGATAAGAAATTTAGTCAGCAATAGGCTAAATAGGAAAACCGATGACCGCTTACTTACCGATTTCATCAGTGCGGCCATTAGGAGTCTGGTCATGATTTTTGGACTGGCCATTTTGCTTCGTTTTCTAGGGCTTACGGGTGTGGTCAATAGTCTTCTTGCAGGTGCTGGTATTACGGCTTTTATAATAGGTTTTGCGCTGAAGGACATCGGTGAAAATTTCCTCGCAGGGATTCTACTAGCCTTTAAGAGACCTTTTAAGATTGGCGACATGGTGGAAATCAACGGTATTAACGGAAAAGTGCTGGCCCTTAACCTTCGGGACACCCAGGTCAAAACCGTAGATGGCAAAGATGTCTTTATCCCCAATGCCTCTATCATAAAAAATCCAATGATCAACTATACCATTGATGGTTACCTTAGCTACAGTTTCACTGTGGGCCTGGATTACGGATCCAACTATGTCGCGGCAATGAAATTGATTTCCGAACTTATTCAATCTATACCAGGAGTCCTGGATGGAGACAAAAAACCTACCGTATTGGTAAAGGAGATGGCCTCTTCTACCCTGAATGTAAAAGTCACTTATTGGGTAAACACCTATAATTATGACCAAACGGATGCCAAAATACATTCCAATGCCATTCTGAAAGTGCTGACAGGTTTGGAACAAGAAGGTTTTAATTTGCCTGGAAATATCGTAGAAGTTAAAAATCGCTAAAAATTGGCCCCAATAACAGCCTTATCAATCTTGGAAACAGGTTTAAACCCGGATTCAAAGACATGGAGCGGATGCGATGACACCAAAATCAGTTAATACCCATTTACAAAACCACGGGCTAAACCCGTAGTTTTAATTTTTCACCCTTTCGAGCATGATAAATTCGTGCAATGACTCAATTTTACCATGATTACGCTAAGGCTATTAAGCGTTAGATGGTAAAATGTGAGATAGGGTTTACCTCAGAAATTAATCTTCTCCCAAGGCCCCCACTTGCCTGTCTTCCTCTATGTATTTAATGCCCGATATTTTCAGGTCTTCCAACTTGCTTTCATTTCCGGAACTACAGCCTGTAATGATTCCGGAAAGCTTTAAAACCTGCTTGATGGTACAGCCTTTTCGTCTCAATTCCCCTGCAATCTGGTCTATCTTTCCAGTTGCATTCTCTTCAACCGAAGCAATAAAGTTTCTTTTCATGGTTTCTCAATTTATTGCGGTGCTTGTACCAATCCTGTTCCTGCATCTCTAGCGGGTAAACCAACGTTTCGCGCGCTGGTAGTAAGCTTATCCCAAATTTCTATAGGACTGGCATCCGGATAAGCTTCACACAATAAGGCTGCTACACCGGCCACATAAGGCGTTGCCATGCTTGTGCCGCTAATGATAGCATATTCCTGAGGCTTCTTCCATGAACTGTAAATCTCCACCCCAGGACCGGCTATGTCCACGCTTCCTCCATCAGGATTAAGGCCTCCACATGAAAAATTGGCTATGGCAGAGTTCTTGTCTAAAGCTCCCACCGCCATAATATTGGGACAATTCCCAGGATGATTGACAGGTTTTATGGAGTCATGGCTTCGCTGACTGTCATTTCCTGCTGCGGCAATGATAAGGGTACCCATATCCATGGATCTTTTGGCCAGATCATTGTAAATGTTTGAATACCGTGCATTCTCACCAACAGAGGCCCCTAGCGACATAGATATTACTTTGCATCCGTGGTTCACTGCCCACTCCATACCTGCTAATATCCCACTATCGCTACCCACACCTTTATTGGACAAAACTTTTCCAGCATAAAGGGTGGCCTCACTGGCTGTTCCATAGCGTATGCCGGTGCTGGCATTTATCCCTCCGGTGGCTATACCAGCGCAATGCGTGCCATGTCCGTTAAAATCGTCTACTGTCTCACCTGAAATAAAGGATTTGGAGAATACCTCCCTGTTTAGGAAATCAGGATGGTCAAGGGTCATGCCGGTATCCAAAATGGCCAAATTCACTCCCCTACCCGTTTTGCTACTTTGCAATGCACCCAAGGCATGAATGGCCCAATAAGCAGTTGCATCATTTTCAAATACAGGAGGTACAACTACGGGAGGGTCTTTGGGTACAGGCCCTGGTTTTTTTATACCAAAGATTTGGCAAATGAAATTCCAGAGTAACATCCCTATATTCGTTTGTGGGGGTGAATCCAAGGCATATACAAAGCGCTCTGGCTCCATGTATTGGAAAGATTGCTTTGCTGCCATCAGGCTGTTCACCTGTTCATCATGGTCCGCATTGATTACGGCTACATTGAATTTTTCAAAGACAATGCCATCACCTTCTGAAAATGCTTTTTCATAATCTTCCTCTTTGCTTTTGTAAGCTCCAGAAGGCGCCAATCTAAGCGAGGCACCATTGGCTTCCTCATTGATATTTTTAAAACTAGCCTCAGGGTGAAGCAACACCAATTTTTTACCGGTAAACTTAGGTTTGTTTCCCGAAGCTGCTTGGTTATTGATATAGGGATCCATAATATGTAGTGGTTAAAGGGTTTGGTACTAAAATGAAAAAACTTTAATCCCTGTTAAGTTAACAAAAAATCTGTGAATTTACTTAGCCAAAAACCACATAACTTACTGAATTACTGATAAATTCAGAGCCAATCAATTAGGATTTCCCCTAAGACCTTGCACATCGATACAGAGTATTGTTTTTAACTCGGATTATGTAATAGGATTTCCCGTGTTTACGGGTAGTGTTGCAATCGCAAGACAATCAGGCTGTTTGGAGATTTTAGCATAGCACCGCTATGGTGAAATTGAAAACAGCAACGATTGGGTATTTTGAAGCGATTTCAGCACGTAATAGAATGTCTATTGCATATTTCGGGTTTAAAAGCTATTCGATAGAAAGTTTACGCATTAATTATGGTTAAACCTTCGTAGCCAAGTTCTATTGTTTCAATGGCCACTTCCTCTGTATTCGAATTAAGGTCAAATCCGGTGGCTTTGCTGACCCAGGCATTGGATAAAGACCAGGTCATTGAAGGATTTCCGGATTCATCTAACAATTGAATAATAACATTCTCCCGTCTTACCACATTCATTTTTATTGCATTGATCCAATTATTGAATTTACCCTCATCTGGAAAAAGGCCTTTTTTTAGGGCTACATTACCACTTTTTGAAATTCCGGGCATTTTTATAGCAGAAAAGGACTTGCTTTCACCCCTTCTGTATTCCAAAGACGCTGCTTCTGGATCCAAACCTGATACCTCCTGAAAAGAAACCGGGTTATCCAGTGTTTCAAACTTTACCTTAAAGTAAAACTTAGGTTGTGGCCAAACTGAATCCTGTTTTTCTCCTGCCATAATTTTCTGATTGAATAAGCCTATATCTAATTTTGAATTACTTTTTGCAATTGTGTTCTAAAACCTTTTTCAGCAGTTCTGGCTCAGCAGTTCCCACCATCACCCTTTTACTTTTCCCTTTGCTTTTAAAATTTATCTGCAATGCTTTCCATCCATGTATGCTGTATAGCATGCCCTTTGGGGTGATCCTGATTCCAACACCATAATACCACGGCACCCTGATAATCTCCGTTTCCTCTAGTTCATCGATATTAAATTTAAGGCTTATCAGTCCTATGCCATAGGACAGTCTGAGGGTAGTGCCCTTAACTTCTACCGTAAGTTTGTAAAGCATTAGCCCTAAAATCACAAGAATTGAACTCAATGCTAGGAAAGGAATAAAAGGAAGTGGATTGCCTCCCCACTGAAAGGCATAAGCCAGGCAGAGAAAAGCTACCAAAAGTGTAAACAATATAATTACAACCCATCCAAACTGCGATTGCTTGTATTTCATAAGTGGAGGAATTTAGGTTTATTCTAATAGTACAAGATACTGATTTATCTATCAATCTCCATCTAATTTTAGGGCAATGCATTAGAAAAATGGGCTTTTAGGCGTTCTTCATTTACTTTTTGAGAATGATCTAATTGGCAATGCTAAAACATGCTATTTTTGAGAGAGAACCATTCCAACTGCAGTACAATGTCAGACCTCCAGATAGAGGACTTTACATCTGGATTTAATCAATCTCTTTAAAGTTGTAGATTTAACACCAGTTTAAAACTGAGGTTTTAGTATAGCTTGAATACTTTAATAATTTGCTTGCGTAGGCTAAACAGGCCAAGATATCCTCTTCTTCCAATTTAGGATAATCTTCCAGAATTTCGGCATGAGTTGATCCTGCGGACAAAAGGTCAAGAATCAAGTCCACCGTATACCTTTTATTTCCAATTGTGGGTTTCCCATGGCAAATTTCAGGGTTAACCGTAATCCTGTCTAAAAGTTGAGTCTCCATATATTTAAGTTACGAAATATTCAATTAACTGGTTAACCTGCCAAAGTTAATAATCATTATCCTATATTAAGATTATGAAAAAATCATCATTTCGGAAATTAACATTTTAAAAACGCAGCAAACAAACAGGTAGTATTCAATGCAGCAATCCAGAGGAGTGCAGCCTTTGTAGCCCTAGGTATGCCAACGAAGGGGCGCCACCCAGGGTATTAATGATTTGGCTTTGAAGGGCAATAGCCTTCAGTAAGGTCAATTTTGAAACCGGCTTTTCGTTAATGTCTGAGGCCTCCTGCCTTTGGTTTTTAAAGACATTTAAATCGATCTGGAGTATTTAGGAAAGTTTTGATTAATGTTTTAAAGCCGGTGCTCTCAATATATGATGCCTCCAGCTAAAGTAGGCAGCTATTGAATAGCCGGATATAATTCCTTTTTCCAAAATTTTAACCAAAAATGATTGGTCTAAAATCATTTCAATAGGAATGGGTTAAAGACCATTCCTAAGACAATAGGAGAAAACCTTGGCCTTAGCCAAAATTATAAGAATATTTTTATGCTTATTTTCTAACATTAGTTGAGTAGATAAGAATAATTTTACTTCAAGTCTATCATCCTCAACTTTAAAGTAAATATTCAGAGGGCATTAATATTTTTTTTGTCTTATTGAATTAGTGTCTACTACTGTTAGAGTCCGGTTAAAGGACAATCCGGGTATAGATGTAAGATGTTCAAGTATCTTACTTGGTTCCAAAGGTTCAGAGGGTTGATATCGAATGAAAATTACTCCAGCTTTTGGTTTATAGCCATACTTAAAAATGAGTTCCCCATAATCACTATCGTATGTAATAATAGTACGCTCTTCGGCAATAGCAATATTCATAACTTGGTCATCAGAAATGCTAGGATTGTCGAGACCAATTGCCGTTATGTCAAAACCCTGAGATTTGAGATAAATTACACTTGAAATAGGAATATTTTCATTTGCTAGAAATTTCAAACCTTAGCAAATTACGCGTTCGAATAAAGAAGACCGTCTTTCAGGCATTCTTGAATATAGGAGAATACTGCCTGCAAAGACTCTTTTGTTAATCGTGGGTGATTTTCGAGGATTTGTTTCTCAGTCCATCCCTGGGCTAATAAGCCAATAATGTGCTCTACAGAAATTCTTGTTCCTTTAACTGTTGGCTTTCCAAGAAGCACATTCTGATCCGCTGAAATATACGTTCTCCATTCCATATTTAAATATACGTAATATTATCAAATTATGGTTTAGTATCTATGAGACTCACTAACTCCTGTTTATAATAGGCATACTTTAACTTGACGAATGTCAAAAAAAGGAGCGTATGTGAAGGTGTAATAAAGTAACTAAGCCAACGTAGGTATTCTAAACAATAATATGATCTTTTTAACTTTGTATCAGAGTAAAATCATTGATAAATCCCGGTGCAAAACCGGGTTCATGTCGCCCAAAAGTGCTTTATTGTCCTTCAATCAGAAATAATCACTCAGCATCTCCTCCCAACTTGTTCTTGATAAAAGATTCGGCATTGTCAAGGTGGGTCTGTTGTTTGTCTTTATCCATTTTGTCAAGGGAGTAAACCAGCATATTGGTGCGGTGATTCTTCCGGAAAAAATCCTCCTGTTTCATGACAAAGCGCCAAAACATACCATCCCAAATTTCTTCCCAATCGCCACCGGGATAATTGCTCATCTTTTTGATATAATTAGACCCTCCGATATAGGGTTTGGTAGCAAAAGTTCCTCCATCAGCAAAGAGACACATGCCATATACATTGGGTACCATCACCCAGTCATACGCATCAATAAACAGTTCCATAAACCAGCGATAAACTTCATTAGGATCAAATTCACACAATAGCATAAAGTTACCCAATACCATAAGCCTTTCAATGTGATGGCAATACCCGGTCTGAAGTACCTTTTTGATGGTTTGGTCCACGGGTAGAATTCCAGTGGTTCCTTCATAGAAGGATTGTGGTATTTTTCTTTTGAAATCCCAGAAGTTGCGGGTACGGGAATACCTACCCTTGCAAACATACATCCCTCGGATAAACTCCCGCCAGCCGATTATTTGGCGAATAAATCCCTCTGTGGAATTGATGGGAATCCCCTCTTCTTCTGCAAAAGAAAGGTCACGTTTTACTACTTCGGAGGGTAAAATCAAGCCACTATTCATCAGGGGTGAAAGCAGGCTGTGGTTGATAAATGATGATTCTTTCAATAAGGCATCTTCGTATTTGCCAAAATTATGGAATCGATAAGTTAAAAACTGCTCAAGCCAATCCTTTGCTTCCTTGTGATTGACAGGATAAATCCGGTCTTTGGAAACATCACCCGGATTTTTATTGAAATGCTTCCTTGTATACTTACAAGCTTCTTCCCAGGCTTTAGATTTTGGCGGAAATGTAATGGACGGAGGTGTTTTTCCTCTAGGAAATTTCTTCCTGTTTTCCGCATCAAATGACCATTTTCCTCCCTCAGGGTTCTGTTCATCATCAAGCAATATATCGTGTTTTTTTCGCTGCTGTTTGTAAAATGTGGCCTGCAAAAATGATTTTTTATCCTTTCGAAAGAAATCGTCCAGCTCTTCTTCATTGTTCAAAAATTGTGGACTTGGAAAAACCTTGACTTCACAGTATTTGGAGAGACTTTGAATGCGCTGCATCAACCAATCATCGACAGGGTCTATAAGGCGGATTGTCTCAATCCCTTTATCTTCAATTTCCTGGTGAAACTTTCTGATATCGGACAAGGCATCGTCGGAAGCTATATATTGGACTTTAATTTTAAGGTCTTGAAGGTATTTTTTATAAGCCTTCATGGAGGCCCGATGAAAGGTTATTTTCTGCTTGTGAAATTTGTACTGCCGGAAGAAAAGGTACTCTTCTATCAGGTAAGTCTCATGTCCGTTTTTTATAAGTTCGCTATTTTCAAAAAGCTGATGTGGAAAAACAATATTAATGACTTTCATGGCTTTTACTTCGTTTGCATTTTTCACTGCAGTATTTCACATCCTCCCAATCCCTTTCCCATTTCCTGCGCCAGCTAAACGGGCGTTTACAAGTAAGACAAATTTTGCTGGGAAGGTCTCTTTTCATCATTTTAACAGTTCTTTCTTACACTTCTTCCAAAAGGAGAAAAAGGAAGGATAGTAACCTGTGACTGTACTAAGCCATTCCCGGGATTCTTGGTGACCTTGATAATGTCTATTGAGCGGATGTTCTTTATAAGTGATTTTCTCTTGGCTTATTTGGGCCAGAAGCGCTTCAAATTCCCCCACAAATAATTTGATGTCCGGAATATTTTCAGACAAACCAATCACAAAATCGATGCATTTTTGATGGACAGGGTGTTTTTCAAATTGAGAGGGTTCCAGAAGGAGCACCCGTTGAAAACTTTCCTCCTTATGCCAATCAGGATCTAGATTATAGTAGTTGTAGACAAGGGTGTTTTGGTCCACCAACACAGGAGGATTTTCCATTTTTGGTAAATAAAGGCCCACTTTTAAAGCAATATTGTCCTTCAATACATTGGGGATTTCCATGCTATCGAAATGCTCGTAGGGAACATCTAGAAAAGTATGCTGCTGCGAACTGTGGAAAAATCTATTGATGTTTTCCTGGTTGGCATAATACTTCTTATTGGAAAAGGTTCCTGCCACCCATTGCCAGCTGAGCTGGTTACTGGCAATATCCCCATCCAAAAGATGTGAATACATCCATCTTGAAGGAGCCAGCCAATGGGAATGTCCCATATTGCAACAAATGGCTGCCACATACATGCGCATGTGATTGTGCATATAGCCGGTTTCATACAATTCTCTGATGGCCTCATCTACCACCTCGATACCAGTGGACCCCTCCAGAATTGCCTTTGGCACCTGATAATTTGAAATTGGCTTTTGTGCCTGCTTAAGGTCTGTATGTATCGCATCCCCTTTAGCCAACCATACCTGCTGCCAATAATCTCTCCAGGCAAGTTCCTGAATAAGTTTTTCGGAATTTTCTTCTGCCCTTTCTAAGGAAATGATGTGTTCGTAAACCTGCCTAGTACTGATTACACCCCTAGAAATATATGGACTCAGGCGGGTAACCGCTCCATCTCCATAATTCCGGGATTGGGCATAGCGTACAGGGTCTATTGCTGTAATCCGCTTTCTTATGGCTTCTATGTTGGTTGGAAAGGCTATCTTTTTGAAATTTTATTGTTGGAAATCGCTCTTTGCCTGGAAGATTTAAAACGGTTTATGGCCCCATTTCTCTTGAGAAGATGTTTTTGACTTGAGCCACTGTTCACCCGCTTTCTCCAGTTCCTGAATGAACTGGGTTTTAATTCCCTGCGCATGCAAACAATCACTTCGGCTTCCGAAAGCCCAAATTGAGCTCGTATGGCTTCAAATGGCGTTTTATCTTCCCATGCCATCTCGATAATTCTATCTGTATCAGTTCCTGTCATTTCTTAGGATATAACTGATTCGTGCTCGGGTTGTTTTGGAATTGAAAGGATACTTTTCAGGTAATGTTTGATAAAAAGATTTGAAAGTTTTTATACGGAAACGGTTCCCGCCCTATCACGAGCCCCAATTGTATAAGTCAATTCTTCTAGTTTATAACTTATCAATGAATTCCATCAACTTTATTTTGGCTTCCTGTTTTGCTTTGAAATCACCACCCTCAGTCCCGCCAAATTCATAAGTATACTCTTTTCCATCAATGTTGACCCTTCCGGTTCTAAGGCGCTCTTTATGCTCAGGATTATTAGCAATTAAATGTCCCGCATTGTCATATTTAATATTCTGAAAGGCATGCTCAAAGTCATGTTTCGTCAATCTCTTTTCTATCAAGTCTGCCATGACTGAGGATGGCCAGACCTTGTCATCCGTTCCAGAAAAAAGCAGGATAGGCCCGTTAATATTTTCTACCTTGATCATGGCTTTTTGAAGTAAATCTTTTTTCGCCAATCCATCCAACCAATAGCCTTCCATCTCAATTTTATTGGTCTTATTTCCCTTGATTTTATCCATAGGCAGATAAGGAATATCAATTCCTTTGTATTTCCAACTCGCTTTTATTTCATTGGAATTATAGGGCAAAACAGTATTTGACCAAGACACAGCACTTGGGGCATAAGCCACCACGCCACGAATGTGTTTGGGTAATACTGAGGCAAGCACCAGCGCTAATTCAGCATTTCTTGAAGCACCCATCACCACTATTTTGTTTGGATTAACCTCTGTTTGCGCTTTAAGCCAATTGATGACATTTTCAAAATAGGTCAACTCAATTCCTTCAGGCAATTCTGGCAATCCTTCCTTTCCTATATAAGGTAGCGACAATCCAACCAAGCCTTTTTGAGCAAATTGTTGGCCCCAATAATCTCCCCATTGGCCTCCACCTATCAAGATTACTGTGGGGCTATTCTTAATGCTTTCCTTGGCAAAGAAGTTTGCTTGAAAACCATTCCCGTCTACAGCCCTGGGTTTAACCCCACTGAAAAGCATCTTGTCAGCAATAAAGTAGCCACCAAATAGGAGGAATAGCATTCCAACAATTAAAATATACTTTTTATTTCTCATCGTTTTTTTCAGATAGATAAGTAGGTAAAACAGCTTGGCTTTTGTTTTCAAAATTAGCAAAGACAAAAAATTTACTGCCAACTTTATTCACTTTTAAAGTGACGGTATTTATTGTAGTGATAATTGGTTTCCTTCACAAGGATTTGCCTCATTTTTCAACCAGCCAAGTAGCAAAGCGACTAATATCCGACTAAATTTAACATTTACGGTTCTTCCTTTTTCTAAAATTACCTGAACACAAAAAAATAAATGCCTAAATTTAAAGAATGATGTATTTATAATCGCCATTGTTTATGTCAATGTCATAAAAAGGAAAATGATGCAAAACGACTTTAAATTATTACCCAAATTGAAAAAAAACAGTCTTTTGTGTCTGACAATTCTGACCTTGGCATGTACTAATGAAAACCATTTCAAACCTATACCTGTGGAATACCCAATTACCGAAAAATCTGATCATGTTGACTTGTATTGGGGGGAAGAAGTAGCAGACCCTTACCGATGGCTAGAGGACGATTATGCTGAAAACACCAAAGAATGGGTGATTGCCCAAAATAAAGTCACTTTTGATTACTTGGATAAAATCCCTTTTAGAGAGGCCATAAGAGAAAGGCTTGAAAAAGTATGGAATTATGAGAAAGTAGGGGCTCCTTTTTTCTACGGTGACTGGACTTATTACTTTAAGAATGACGGACTGCAAAATCAGTCTGTGCTGTACAGATCACGGGATGAAGGAAAAGAAGAAGTCCTTTTGGATCCCAATAAGCTGTCTGAAGATGGCAGCACTTCCTTGTCCAGTATTGCCTTCACCAAAGATGGAAGTTTATTTGCCTATGCTGTTTCTGTCGCAGGATCGGATTGGAGGGACATCTATGTCATGGACACCGAAAGCAAGACCTTACTAAAAGATCAAATCAAGGATGCCAAATTCACAGGCATTTCATGGGAAGGAAAAAAAGGCTTTTACTACAGTACCTATGCCCAACCTGACGGATCCAAGCTTTCTGCATTGACCAATGATCACAGGCTTTATTTCCACGAATTGGGTACCACACAAGCTGAAGATGTACTGGTATTTGGAAATGATGAAACACCTAAAAGGTATGTTTCATGTACTGTTACGGAGGATGGTCAAGTCCTTGTTATTAGTGCTGCTAACAGCACCACTGGAAACGAATTGTACATCAAAGATTTAAGCAAAGCAGGTAGTACCATCAAGCCCATCGTAGCCAATATGAACAATAACCATGGCGTTTTGGATCATCGGGAAGGATGGCTGTTGGTCCAAACCAACAAGGATGCACCCAACAACCAACTGGTAAAAATTGACCTGAACAATCCCGAATCGGAAAAATGGCAGGTGCTTGTTCATGAACAAGAACAAGTCATGCAAGTATCCAAAGGTGGTGGGAAGCTATTTGCTACTTACTTAAAAGACGCCATCAGCGAAATTCGCCAATATGACTATGAAGGCAAGGAAGAAAGCAGAATCGAACTTCCCGGAGCAGGTACTGTTAGTGGTTTCTCCTCCAAAAAAACGCAAGACAGCATTTATTATTCCTTCACTTCCTATGTGCAACCGGGAAGTATTTATCGTTATTCAATAAGAGAAGGGAAGAGTAAACTTTACCGACAACCCCAACTGGATTTTGACCCGGAAGCCTATGAAAGCCATCAGGTTTTTTACACTTCCAAGGATGGCACTAAAGTACCTATGATCATCACCCATAAAAAAGGCTTGGCCTTGAATGGCAAGAACCCTACAATATTGTACGGATATGGCGGTTTTAACATTAGCCTCACACCTGCTTTCAGCATAGCCAATACCGTATGGTTAGAAAATGGTGGTATTTATGCTGTCCCTAATATCAGGGGAGGTGGAGAATATGGTGAAAATTGGCACAAGGCTGGCACTAAACTTCAGAAGCAAAATGTATTTGATGATTTCATAGCTGCGGGAGAGTATTTAATTCATGAAGGATACACTTCAAGTGACTACTTGGCCATCAAAGGCGGTAGCAATGGTGGGCTACTCGTGGGTGCTACGATGATCCAAAGACCTGATCTTGCCAGAGTGGCTTTGCCTGCTGTGGGAGTTATGGACATGCTAAGGTACCATCAGTTTACTGCAGGGGCAGGATGGGCCTATGATTACGGAACTGCAGAGGAAAGTGAAGAGATGTACCGGTACCTTAAAAAATATTCACCTGTTCATGCCTTGAAGCAAGGAACAGCCTACCCGGCAACTTTGGTCACTACGGCAGACCATGATGACCGTGTGGTTCCTGCACATTCCTTTAAATTTGCTGCAGCACTTCAGGAAGCCCATAAAGGAGAATTGCCCGTATTGATCCGAATCGAAACCAATGCAGGACATGGTGCAGGCAAGCCTACTTCGAAGGTGATTGAGGAACAGGCAGATATCTTTGCCTTTACCCTTTATAATATGGGGGTGGATTTTGGAGGGAAAAGTGAGTAGAAGAGGAATGTTTGTAACCTATTTAGGTTTTAAAATAATCATTTGCGATTATTGCCAGGACGGATGATACAAGTTTTTAGAAAACCTGATATGGAATGGTAAAGTGCCAATCGCCAGCAGGTATTGGTATTCGTTTATCTCTTTTAAACTCAAGTTCTTTTATTTTTTCATCTATTAGATCAACATATGGTCTTATCGGGAGAGGATAATCCTTCCATTTATGGCCTTTATTTATAGCATCTCTATACTGAATAAACCAATTTCCTCCACCGTCTTTTAATAATAACACTACCCATTCAATATTTACAATATTAGCATGGGTGTCCATTTTTAAATGAGTAATAATTTTACCGTTAATTCCTTCAACACGAAGAGTAGGAGGTAATTTTAATCGAGGATAATTATTGAGACCTAGATAATAAGGATCTCCAGTTTGACCATGGGAGGTATAAATGATCATGGTTAGAAAAAATAGGATTGTAAAACCCCTTATTTAATACGCTTTAGTAAATGTGCAAAATATCGGATCTACCTCCTACTTGTTTTAATGTCACCAGTTTATAACAGACTAGCATTTACAAAAGATCTTATTTTCGGATGGATACAAGAATATGGATATTTTCCCCGTAAGCTTTGTCATCCTTTCATTCCGAGGTATTCCTTGGCAGACAATACTGGAATCTTCGAATGCTTAAAATCTTTTTGGTTTCTCGTAATGATTATTCTAACTCCATTTTCAATAGCAGAATAATACTGTATCGCATCTTCAAAATCTTTAAATTCCGAATCAAGCGCCAATTCAATCACCTTATCATCTATGGGAACAACTTCAACCAATACCTTGAACTGCCTAAGTACCTTTCTCGCACTTGAAACCTTCAATTGCTGAGAAAGGATATAATAGGTATTGGCAAAAGTAAGTGCTGACACAAATAATTTCACCTTTCCTTTATCACCCAGGGTAAATAGCTCCTGAGCCTCTTTTAAAAAACTTTCGCGTTTCCCTAATAAATCCAAAACCACATTGGTATCTACAAGTATTCTATCCATTAGTTATACTTATTGGATAAATAATCAATGTATTTTCTATTCTCTGCACCTTCTTTCAATTTAACCACACCTGTTAAACTCTTGACCAACGGGCTTACTTCTGCCTTTCCAGCATTTCCCTTTGTAAGTGCATCCAAATAATTTTCAATTAATTTTGACAAGCTAATGTTCTGTTCTTTGGCGTACATCTTCGCACGCTCAATTACACCATTATCAAGTTTTAAGGTCAGTTTTGAATCCATAGCTCTAAATTGTACGTACAAATTTAAAAATATCATACGTTATACGCAACACTTAACTATGATTTCACTTATACAACGTTGGGTTTTATAGGACCATCAGTTTACTGCAGTAGCAGGAGTACCTTCATAAAGGTTTTAAATTACAAGCAATTCTTGCTCTTTATGGGGTTCAGGAACTTCAGTCAGCAATTTTTTTTAAGATAGATTTTTCAAGGCCTCAATAATCTCATCAGGTTCTGAACGTGTTCTAACACCCTATTTACTATATACAGTGTTATGCTCTTTTCATTTCCCATTCACCTCTTGTTCTAGGATAAATTACTAGTCGCCCATTTACAAAGCCAATACCTCTTTTGAATTTCCAGGTTCCTTTAATAAAATTCGATTCTGAATCCATTATTCCAGAATAGTAAATCGGTCTATGTGGCTTCTTTTCCTCAACTCTAGTTCCATCTCTAAAAACAGACGTTTTAACTGGCATTCTTTTGACGAATTTAACCTTATTATCTTTGATTTTTCCCGAGATAATTCCTATGCCTGAAGTTCCTCCCGTCTCTATATTGTCAGAAACCTTTCCTGATATTTTAGAATTAACAAAACTTTCAATGATTATTTCGAATTCAGTTTTTCTGTCTCTCAAGGAATCTGGTACAATTCCTGAGAACCAATATTTTCCAATCCATTTTCCTTTCATAATCTTCTATTGAGCAGTAGCATAGCGCCTAATAGCCTATTTTATTAATACCTATAAAGATAATATTAAAAATTAAAAGCTTAGTCCCCATTAATCAATCCGTATCCGGCATTCTGCCCAGTGCTTTTAAGGCCACATAAAGTCAATATCGACAGTCAAATCGGTCAAGTGGTGTTAGAAGTAGGGAAAAAGCCAAACTCCCTGCTCAGAAATACCCTGGTTCCAAAATGGAAGAACTGCATACAATGTCCTATTTCGACCAACAGGAACCATTAGCCAACTGGTTTAACAAAATCAAGAAGCAAATTAATAGCATCAATTAGCTTAAGAGGGGGCACCATCCTCCGGAATATCCGGATGGCAATGAATAACTAATAATCCACCATAAACCATTGGAAAGGAAATTAATTACTTAAAAAAAATAATTCAACCACATGAAACAAAAAATTAAAAATCGATCCCATTATAGACCAAGTTCCCATTGCCATGAACATATTGGCCCCTGAACTTGTCGAAGGGGTCAATGGGGGCAAACGGCCAGCCATCGGAATGCTTTGTAATTGTTGCTAATTTTTATTTTTTCAATGTCAGAATAGCATTCTCTCGCAGGGTTAAAATCCGTAAGGACTTTGAGAACCAATCACAACTTTAGTTTTACTGACGGCAATTGTTTCAATTACCTCATAGTCAGATAGTGCATCTTTTAACCTATCGAATCACCCCGATTTCCGCTTATACAGTGCTGTGGGTAACACCTCATTCGGATCTACCGCTGTAATTTTACCCTCTCGAAGCACAATCATTGGACTATTTTTGTCTTTTTTAAACGCTACTAGCTTTCTGTAGGCCTCTTCAAGTCCTTTTACAATTTTATCACGCTCTTCTTTTAATTGCTCTTTATTTCCCATAATATCTTTCTTTTAATTCTCCCCATTTTAAAACATTATTCACGGCAATTTCATTCAAAGATCCTTCAGCAATGATTTCATAGTTATCTCCTGAGTTATCTACAAATAGCCAATTGTCCACCTTTTGTAAAAATAGATTGAAGAAATTCTTCAATCCTCCATTATACCTTCTTCTAATTACTTCTTCGGGAATATTATGCCCTCCTTCTATTACCCTCGTGGCTACTCTTGAAATAGCTAATTCCTCTGAAATAAGCCAAAAAAATAAACAAGTGATTTGATAGCCTAATTGTTTCGCTCTCTCCACAAATTTCACGTAACTTCTTGTCGACAATGTTGTTTCGAACGCAAAACTCTCTCCTGATTTCAACAAGATATTGATCCTTCTTAACATCATCCTGCCAGCTTCAATCCCAACTTATTCAGGCTGAAAAGGCGAAATCCCTCTTGCAATCTCATCTGCCTTCACAAATTCTTTGCAGTCAAGTATTTCTGGAAGAATCGTGTAGGAAGCTGTTGTTTTACCTGCTCCATTGCACCCAGCTATGATGTATAGTCTTTTCATTTGAAACAAATATACAAATTAAAGTCAATCTAATGTTACCCAACAGTCTAGCTCCTGGCAGCCTACTTTATTAACACCTATAAAGAAAATAAGAAGTAAAAGATCAGAGGGCCCTTTATCAAACCGTATACGACATCCTGAAAAGTACTTTTAAGGCCACACATAAGGTCAATATCGACAGTTCGGTCAGACCGTAATAGAAGGAAGTAAAAAACGAGACCCTTGCTCAGAATTCCATGAACCGGCCCCTGAACTTGTCGAAGGGGTCATAGGGCCAACTGTCAGAGTGTTTAGTTGTTATATTGCATTTTTATTTAAATTTATTGCCACAATTTTTGCATTTGTAAACAGTCTTATAGTAAATCGGAAATACCATAAAGATAAAAGATTCGATGGCAGATAAAATTCCTTTCTTCCCTTTCATTGATTTAAACCCGCTATAAATATCTTCTGATTCACATTTGGGACATTTGATTACTTCTCCTTGGTCATTTGTAAGAACAGATTTTTCGGTCGCTTCAATGATTTCAGTCACTTTTGCGATATCAGATTTACTAATCTTCAATTTAATACTGCCAACAGTTACATTGTACAGAGGGTTAAGTCCAACGATATATTCATCAAACAGAAAACACAATATATTCTCGCTTTCGAGTTTAGACTTCATCAAATGAGCATCAATCGAATTGTCAAATGTCTTATTAGTTTTGCATAGAGTTAATCAATATACAATCTCTATTTTCTCCTATTATTATTTATTCGTAGGTTAAGCAATAACTACTTTCTGAATTCAAATAAAAGGCTTACGTTTAGATAAAAAAAAAGGCCACTGTAACAGTGGCCCTTATATTAGCATTAGAAACGTTTCTATTTTGTATTAAGCAGCATTTCTTGCGGCATTAATGATTCCAAACATGGTTCTTAGGATTAACTTTTGTAAGGCGGTATCTTCTTTTCCTTTTTCTAATATGGTCTGGATAGCATACTGCTGTATAGTGATCAATGGTAAAACAATCCTTTCCCTGATGGCAATGGATTCTTTACTCAATGGACTGTCCTCTAGCAAGGTGCTCATACCGGCCACACTAAGAATCTTATCATAAGATCTTTGGTACTCACCGTACATCAACTCCCAGAAACCTCCGAATTGTGGATCATCTTTGAGGTAAGCTGTTGCTGGATAAAAGGACTTGGCAAGGGATTGCATGGAATTCCCCAATAGTGAGCGGAAAAACAAAGAATCTTTGTATAACTGCTGCACCTCTCCTAACCTGCCTTGTTTTTCCAACTCTTCTATGGCTTTACCCACGCCAAAGAAACCTGGAATATTTTGCTTCATTTGGGCCCAAGCGCCTACAAAAGGTATGGCTCTCAAATCCTCAAATTTCATGCTACCGCCTTTGCTTCTTTTTACCGGTCTGGATCCTATATTGGTCATTCCAAAGAATTTCAATGGAGTAACTTTTTCCAAATACGGTACAAATTGTTCGTGGTTCTTAAGCTCTTTATAAGCATTATAACTGATATCGGCCATCTCATCGATAAGCGACTTTTGCTTATCAGTCAAACTGTTTTCGCTTGAAGGATACAAATGACTTTCCATGCCAGCACTAAGTAATTGTTCTAAATTATAAGAGCAACTAACTGGCTTGCCATAATTGGCACTAATGGTCTGTCCTTGTATGGTAATCTGGATTTCACGGTTTTCCACATTGGGTCCGAGAGAAGCATAGAAGTTATGAGTGTTTCCCCCACCCCTTGCAGGCGGTCCACCTCTCCCATCAAAGAAGACTACATCTATCCCTTCCTCTCTTGCCACTTTGGTAAGCTCTTCCTTAGCCCTTAATATAGACCAGTTGGCCCTGATGTAACCACCATCTTTGGTTCCATCAGAAAAGCCCAACATAATCGATTGCTTGTTTCCTCGCTTACGAAGGTGGTCTCTGTAAGTTTTATTGTTATAAAGAGATGACATAACGCTGTGTGCAGCAGCCAAATCGTCAATGGTTTCAAATAAAGGCACAATATCAAGGAACAAATCACCACCATTTGCAAGTAGTAATTTATTTAACTGATAGACCTCCAAAACATGCAGTACAGACTGGTTATTGGAAATAATGTACCTGTGGCAACCCATAGGTCCATTGTTTTTCTGAATATAGGCTATAGAGGAAATGCTCTCCAGCATTTCTCTATGAAATGGATCTTCCAGAGAATTGATTTCTGGCAACTTATCAACAGAAAGGATTTTTTGGATTTTCGCCTCCTCATCCCCTTGATGGTAAGCCTCCAAAGCAGCCTCTCCTTCACTTTTCTCTAAAATCTCATCCCAAAGGGCATCGTGTTTCCTACTGTCTTGCCTCACGTCCATGCTGGCAAAATGGAACCCAAACACCCTCACTTTAAGAATGAACTCATCCAGCAATTCAAGTGACAAGCCACCATGCTCTTCTATTATGCCTTTTCTAGCCTCATATAAAACAGCTAGTAATTCATCTTTAGAATGGAAAACCTCACCCTCTCCACTGAATAAAGTATTGTATATACCTTTTTCTGCTTTAATAAGATGACTTTCAACATTATGAAAGGTTAATCTTCTTCTTACCTTACGTATATCTCTATAGTAACACTTAAGAATGCTGTTTTGTAGCTTGTCAGAAACCTTTTTAGTGATTTCATGAGTAACGAAAGGATTACCATCCCTGTCACCACCTGGCCAAAAACCCACTTTTAGCAAATTGGGATTCTCCCAATCATGTAGCGGAATATTCAGTTGGTTGAGGATTCTGATCATGATATCCGATATGCTCGGATAAAACACATACTCCAAAAACCAGGTTAAACTTACAGCCTCTTCATAAGGAGAAGGCTTCTCTTTGTTAATGAAAGCTGTTTTACCCAATTGGCGAAGCAAAAGATCCACATCACCAAGGTCATTTTTCCTTATTGCTTGCTCCAGATCAGTGATAATCGCCAGAACATTTCCAGGATAAAATTGCGTTGGGTGTGCCGTAAGTGTCAGTCGAACAGAAAAGTTCTTCAACTTTTCTATGAGTTCTTCCTTTTTATGGTCATTCTCCGCTCTGGCAATCAATGCCGTCATGGTACCTTTACCTTTGATGTCATTGAATTTTTCGAAGGAGGCATCTTCTATCGAGTCAAATAACACTACCTGACGTTCGATGTATTGTACCATTTTAAAAAGAAGATCATGCCTTTCTTCTTCAGGTTTATCGGCCATTAATTCTTCAAAGAATTGGCGGATAATTTCCTTTGGCGTTTTATTTTCTTGAAACCCACTTTGGCATGCCTCAGATAAGATCGGCAACAATGTGCCTGTTCTATATATTTGGTCAAAGGGCAGGTCTAAAAACAGACTGTTATAAATCGTGAAACGCTTTGCGACTTCAGTCTCGTAGATGTTAGCCATGGTTGAAAAGGTTATATTTATTCTTTGCAATAACTCAAAAATGCACATTTTTTTGAGTTATTTCATCAAAACTCCGGTATAATTTCTCTACTAATTACCTCATTTATTATATTTTGCTTACAATCAGTGCCTTATTAGGTTTATCAACTAACCATTAATGGAAACGATTATATTAGACCTGTCTTATCACATTATTTTTCGTATTTTAGGCTTTCGTTAAACAAACTCGTTAAATAATCGCTGATGTTGATTGCTGTAATTTCGGGATTTATTTTGGCTTTAGTAATCCCACTGATAATGGGCTGGATGAAGCCTAAATCTACCATTTGGGTTGCCATTCTGCCATTTTCCATCTTTGGGTTTTTCCTTTCAAAATTACCCTTAATACTGGCTGGGGAGACTTTAAAGGTCAGTTATCAATGGGTGCCCTCCATAGGGGTGAACCTTGATTTTAACCTTGATGGATTGTCCTACCTTTTCGTTTTACTGATCAGTGGAATCGGAACCCTTGTATTTATATACACTTCCTCCTACCTAAAAGGCCATCAATATCTAGACAGATTCTATGCCTACCTGGCCATGTTTATGGCTTCCATGCTTGGATTGGTCCTGTCTGATAATATCTACACTCTTTTTATCTTTTGGGAACTTACTAGTATCAGTTCCTTCTTCTTGATAGGTTTCAATAATGACAACCCTGCTTCTAGGAAATCAGCGATCACAGCATTGGCTGTAACGGGCTTTGGTGGTTTGTTTTTGATGGCCGCAATGGTCGGCTTGGGTCAAATTACGGGTGAATATCAAATATCTGCCCTTGCTCCTTTGGCTGAATCTATTCAATCCAATGACCTTTATGGGTGGGTATTGTTGTTCTTATTTATTGCAGCATTTACCAAATCCGCTCAATTTCCATTTCATTTCTGGTTGCCTGGCGCAATGAAAGCCCCTACCCCTGTATCTACTTACCTCCATTCTGCGACGATGGTGAAAGCAGGAATCTATTTATTGGCAAGGTTTACACCAGTATTGGGAAACCATGAATGGTGGAACAGTACACTTATAATAGTTGGTGCGCTTACCATGACTTATGCAGCCATCCATGCCTTGTTCAGGTTGGATCTGAAAGGAATCCTAGCCTATTCAACCATCTCAGCTCTAGGAATATTGGTTTTTTTAATAGGCCTTGGCACAAAAGAGGCCTTATTGGCGGCTTCAGTTTTCATTTTAGTCCATGCCTTATATAAGGCGACACTTTTTCTTGTCACAGGAATTATTGATCATGAAACTGGCACCCGAGACATACGCAAACTTGGAGGTTTAAATAAAGTAATGCTACCTGTGGGGATTGCAGCCATGTTAGCAGCTATCTCTAATGCAGGAATCCCCCCTTCCTTCGGTTTTGTTGGAAAAGATTTAATTTATGACGCTACACTAGGCATGGGTGATATAGCTTGGTTACTTACGGGATTGGCTGTCTTCACCAATGCAGCCTTGTTATTTGCAGGTTTTTTAGCTGGGATAAAACCTTTTGTAGGAAAATTGCCTGAAGAATTCAAAAAACTTCACCTACCTGGTCCTGCCATGTACATTCCTCCTTTATTACTTGGTGTTTTAGGAATCTTGTTTGGCCTGGCCCCAGGTTTAATTGAAGGAAGCATAATAAAACCTGTAGTTCAATCTATTACAGGAGCCACGCCTGATTTTCATTTGAAACTTTGGCATGGCATTAACCTGATTCTGTTATTGAGTGCCATTACCATAGGTTCGGGTACTGCTTTGTATTTCTTATTAAAACCTTCTGAAGGCTTGCTATCCAAGGTTACAAGGTTTGAGAAGATTTCTCCTCAATCGATTATCGTTGGCCTGTCTAACAGCTTTGTTTTGTTAAGCAGGCAATGGACAAAGTTCTTTCAAAATGGCTATTTAAGGTATTATTTAATTACCATTCTTTCCTTTTTGACCATTTTACTGGGCTACCGTTTCTTCACAGGTGTGGAATTGTATGTAGATACTGCCAAACTTACAGAGGTCACCCTATATGAAGCCATTGTAATCATTATCATGGCCTCAGCAATATTCTTTACTGTCTTTTCCAAATCTAGACTTACTGCAGTTGCCTCTTTGGGTGTGGTAGGTTATTCCTTTTGCATGATATTTTTATTCTACTCTGCACCGGATTTGGCCATGACCCAATTCTCTATAGACACCTTGACAGTGATTCTATTTGTATTGGTTTTATACAATCTACCTAGGTACCTTGTATTGTCGGATAACAATGATAAAATAAGAGATGGATTGTTGGCCCTTGTATTTGGTGCCTTGATCAGTGTATTGACCTTAGAAGTCATGAACGAATCTGTCACCAAGGAAATCAGTGAATACTATGCAAAGAATGCTTATATTCTTGGAAAAGGTAAAAATGTAGTCAATGTAATCCTTGTTGATTTCAGGGGCTTTGATACCATTGTAGAAATCACTGTATTGGCGATTGCAGCCATCGGTGTATTTGGCCTTTTAAAACTCCATCTAAAAAGTACTGAAAAAGAATAATTATGAAAACCATCATATTCAAGACGGCCTCGGTATACCTGCTGCCGCTATTATTACTCTTTTCCATCTTTATATTATTGCGTGGACATTATTTACCAGGAGGTGGCTTTGTGGGAGGCTTGATGGCCTCTATCGCTTTCGTCATCCATTCATTCGCCAATGGAATAGAAAAAACAAAAAACATCATGTCTATTCATCCAGGTTTCTTAATGCCTGTTGGATTACTTTTGGCTTTGGCTTCTGGTGCCTTGCCCCTGTTCTTTGGGGAAGCGTTTATGACTGGTCTTTGGATGGAGAATGCTGTACCTGTAATAGGATCAGTTGGTACCGCCTTGTTTTTTGACACTGGCGTTTACTTGGTAGTTATTGGTGTCACCCTCACCATTATTTTCACCATATCAGAAGGTTTATAATATGGAAATTTTATTGGTCATTATAATAGGGCTCTTGTATGCCGCTGGTATCTATATGATGCTGAGAAGAAGTTTGGTAAAGTTAATTATCGGACTGATCTTACTCGGTAATGGAGCCAATTTATTGATATTCTTATTAGGAAAAATAGTTAAAGGAAAGCCCCCTATTATAGCCTCCTCAGAAAAGATGTTGGGAGAAATTTATGCAGACCCTGTACCTCAGGCACTAATCCTTACCGCCATAGTAATTAGTTTCGGCCTTCAAGCCTTTGCCATTATACTAATCAAACGTGCCTATAAAGTGGTCAAAACAGATGATCTGGACGAAATGAACGCAACCGACGAAGACTTATGAACAACCCGTATATTGTTTTACCGGTAATTTTCCAGCTTTTAATAGCCATTTTGCTGATGTTTTCATGGAGCAGCAAAAACATTCAAAAGCTGATCTCTGTAACCGGATCCATAATAGCACTAATAATCAGCCTATTGCTACTGATAAAAGTGGACAATGAAGGCATTCAAATCATGCAAGCGGGTGGATGGGGCGCACCTTTTGGGATCACTTTTGTGGCCGATTCTTTTAGTGCCCTTCTAGTCTTGCTAACAGCCATTGCAGGGCTTGCTGTCAGCGTGTATTCGGTAGGCAGTGTAAGAAACGCCCGTATCAAATTCGGCTATTTCCCTATTTTCCACTTACTAATCATGGGATTGAGTGGAGCCTTTTTGACTGGTGATCTATTTAATCTTTATGTTTGGTTTGAAATCATCATTATCTCTTCTTTTGTTCTATTGACCATAGGGGGAGAAAAAGCCCAAATAGAAGGTGCCATAAAGTATGTCACCATGAACTTATTGGCTTCTGTTATATTTCTTACAGCCATAGCCATACTTTACGGTTTGACGGGAAGTTTAAATATGGCCGACCTTTCACTTCGCGTGGCTGAGATAGAAAATAGAGGATTGGTAAATGTAACAGCCATCCTCTTCTTAGTAGGCTTTGGAATTAAATCAGCAGTATTTCCACTCTATTTTTGGTTACCTGCTTCCTACCATACCCCACCGCCAGCCATCTCTGCCATATTTGGTGGACTACTTACCAAAGTGGGTGTTTATGCCATGCTAAGGGTTTTTACCTTGATTTTTGTACCTGACACTTTCCTTTCTACGGTGATCATGGTGCTTGCTATTTTCACCATCCTATCAGGAGGAATAGGCGCATTGATTCAGAATAACATTAGAAAAATATTTAGCTACCTTATCATTTGCCACATTGGTTTTATGCTTGCAGGTTTAGGAGTCTATAGCTCTCTCGCCATTGCAGGTACCATATTCTATCTGGTACATGACATTATTGTGAAAACGAATCTCTTTATGGTAAGTGGGCTAATCTTTAAATTCAAGGGCACCTATTCCATGCGTTTACTTGGTGGTTTTTATAAAGAACATCCTAAACTAAGTCTACTGTTGGCTGTACCTCTTTTCTCTTTAGTAGGTATTCCTCCATTGTCTGGCTTTTGGGGCAAGTTACTTCTCATTCAGGGAGCTCTGGACCAATCAAATATTTTAGTTGTCGCTTTCATAATCTTAGGAAGTTTCCTTACCTTATTTGTAATCGCAAGAATGTGGTCAGAGGTATTTTGGAAAGATGGGCCTGAGTTACCAGAGAAAAAGCACATCAAGTATTTCAATGCCCTAAAACCACTAAAGAGAAGAGCTATGATTGGGTCGGTGTTTTTTCTTTCTATAATATCGTTAGGAATAGGTTTTGGAGCAGAATGGGTCATGCGATTATCTATTAAAATCGCTGAGAACCTAATGGACCCTACCTTATATATTCATGCAGTTTTGGGCAATTAATTCAATAGAAAAATGATAAAAACCAGGTTTCTTAGTAACCTATTGCTTTCCTTTATCTGGCTGGCAGTAACAGGTACATTCTCCTTTGTGAATTTCGTCTTTGGTTTCACATTGAGCTTTTTTCTACTGTGGCTCATATCCAGAGATGAACAAAACAATAGATACCTCTCAAGAGGACCAAAGCTTATAGCCTTTATCTTCTTCTTCCTGTATGAATTGATCAAAGCCAATTTACAGGTAGCCTATGATGTGAGTACACCCAGCTATTTTATGAAACCGGGGATAGTAAAGATACCTTTGGATGCCAAGACGGATGTAGAGATCACCTTGTTGGCCAATCTAATAACCCTAACTCCTGGTACTTTAAGCTTGGATGTTTCTGACGATAGAAAAGTACTATATGTACATGCCATGTACGTGAAAAATAAAGAAGCATTTATTGCTGATATTAAGAATGGATTTGAACGTAAACTTTTGGAGATTTTGAGATGAGTGTATACGACTTCCTATATTATATAATACTACCTGTACTGGCCATTTCCACCTTGCTAATATTTATCAGGTTCCTCATTGGCCCTACACTTTCTGACAGGGTTGTAGCACTTGATCTATTGCTTACCACGGGGATTGGAATAATTACTATTTACAGTATTTATACTGATCAGCCAGCCTTTCTAGACATTGCCATGATCATGGCCTTGATCGCCTTTTTAGGCACCGTTGCATTTTCTTATTATTTAGATAAAAGAGAGAAAAATGAATGAATACCTGATCCTATTTTTGAGTTCTCTAGGAGCTCTTTTCATACTACTTGCAGCCGTTGGACTAATCAGAATGCCTGATCTTTATTTGCGGATTTCAGTAACCACTAAAGCGGCTACTTTAGGAATTGGTTTGTTATTAATTTCAGCTGCAATCTATTTCAATGAAATTGGAATTACCTCAAGAGTGTTGGCCATCATCACTTTTATATTGTTAACGGCACCAGTTGGCGCCCATATGATTGGTAGGGCTTCCTATTTTTCTGGGGTAAAGCTTTGGTCCAAATCAAAGGTAGATGACCTTAAAGGCAAATACCACCCAAAAACACACGGATTGGCAAGTGGAATTGACGAAATCGAAGACAAAAAAGAAAATGAAAAATCTATTTAATATTAGTTTATTGATATTGTGCCTTGCTTGTGGTACAGCCTCTAAAGAAAAAGTGGAAATGAAAGCAAAAGAAACCCCTCTTAAGCATAGGTTTTTACTTGGTACCTATACTAACTCTCCGGAACAGGGCATTCACCTTATGGAGTTTGACACAGATTCAGGAAATATTAACACCCTTTCTACTGCCTCTGAACCAGACAACCCTTCTTTTGTCATAGCAAATCAAGCTCAAAACCTTGTTTATGCTGTAGAAGAAACTGGTGGAGAAAATGGCGGAAAAGTAAGTTCCTTTAGCTTAATAGATGATGAACTGACAAAACTAAATACAGTAAGCGCAGAGGGACAATCACCGTGTTACATTACTTTAGACCCAAGTGAAAAGTTTATTATAGCGGCCAATTACTCTTCAGGTGACTTTACTGTAATCCCTACCGACGAAAATGGACAACTAAAACCAGCTGTTCAAGTACTTGCCCACGAGGGTGGCAGTGTAGTTCCCAATCGGCAAAAGCAATCTCATGTGCATTCAGCTATATTCCACCCTAAGGATGGCCGGCTTTTGATAGCTGACTTAGGAACAGATGAAGTAGTTGTTTATGATTTTGATAACAATCAGGAGAAGCCTCTAAATACCAATCCCGCTTTTAGATTAAAAGTAGCCCCTGGGGCAGGGCCACGTCATATGGTCTTCAATGCTGCCGGAGACAGGCTTTATTTGATTCATGAGATATCTGCTGAAATTGGGGTTTACAGCTATAATAAAGGGGAATTAATTCATTTATCAACGCATAAATTAACGAAAGAGAATTTCGAAGGAAAAGTCGGGGCTGCAGAAGTGCGAATTAGTCCTGATCAAAAATTCGTGTATGCATCCAATCGTGGTGAAGCCAATGAAATCATTGCCTTTAAAATAATAGACATTGGTGATTTGAAGCATGTGCAGACAATTTCCTCTGGGGGAGAAGCACCGCGAAATTTCAACATCACGCTAGACGGAAAACACCTTTTGGCTGGTAATCAGAATTCAAACACAATAGTAGTTTTCAAAAGGAACATTGAAACTGGGGAGCTACAACAAACCGACATACAAACAGCTATACACAAACCAGTATACATCAATTTTTTACCTTAAATCTGGCTTTGGTCCCTAATATTTTCTTGAATCAATTCTTTTCCTTAATATTGGGGCCGATTTCCAGAAGAATGACAAATAGTGATCATAGTAAATATATAAAAATGGTGTCAACTAGTGAGCTGAAATACAATTGCTTATTAAACAGGAGGGAGACAGAAAAAGCTATAGACCTCATTAAAACAAAATTTCCTGAGATGATGTCTCAGAGGTTGAATCTTTTCAAGGTGTCTTGTCCCCTAGTGATTATGGATGGCACAGGAATTAATGATGACCTTAGCGGAATAGAACGTCCGGTAAAATTCCCCATAAAAAATCAAGCAGATGCACCTGCAGTAGTGGTGCAATCACTTGCCAAATGGAAAAGGTGGCAACTAGCAGAACTTGAGACTGTAGACCGTGAAGGTATAATTACTGACATGAGGGCTTTGAGACCTGATGAAGATTATTCACCACAACATTCCTTGTATGTAGACCAATGGGATTGGGAGCAAAAAATAAACGATTCCGACCGTAAACTAGAATACCTAAAGGAGGTTGTGGAAAATATATATGGTATTTTTCAGGAAATGGAAAGTAATGTTTGTTCTCTTTTTCCACAGATAAGCCCTATTTTACCAGAAAAAATAAAGTTCATTCAAGCGGAAGAATTGCTACAAGAATTCCCCGATTTAACGCCTAAACAAAGGGAGTACCAAGCCTGTAAGGCCCACGGTGCAGTCTTTCTAATTGGCATTGGAGATGAATTAAGCAATGGTGAAAAACATGATGGTCGTGCACCTGATTATGATGACTGGAGTAGCTATAATTCAGAAGGACACAAAGGATTGAATGGCGACATTTTGGTTTGGAACCCACTTCTTGAAAACTCATTCGAACTCTCCTCAATGGGAATTAGAGTAAATGCAGAGACCCTTGAAAGACAGTTGAAAATGGCTGGTGAAGAAAAACGAAGAAATTTATTCTTCCACAAAAAATTACTGAATGGTGAATTACCTCAAAGTATAGGTGGTGGAATAGGTCAGTCCAGAACTTGCATGTTTCTGCTTCGCAAAAAACATATAGGTGAAGTACAATCTGGAATTTGGCCTGAAGAAGAGGTGCAAAAATGCCTAAATGAGGGAGTAAAATTAATGAAATAATAATCCTATTAAACGGGTGAATCGTACTGTTTTTGTCCAATGTGTGGCCACAGTATTTTATGTAATCTTTTAATTCCTGAAAATAAATTTATTCAAGAGTTTTTTTTGCCAAAAGATTCCTTATCTTTACCCCAGTAAATACAATCAATTAATATTATTATGAACACAGGAAAAGTTAAATTTTTTAATGAGTCTAAAGGATTCGGTTTTATTATCGATGATGAATCATCAAAAGAGTATTTTGTGCATGTCTCTGGACTTATTGACGAAATCAGAGAAGACGATGATGTATCCTTCGACCTTAAAGAAGGAAGAAAAGGTCTGAATGCAGTGAATGTGAAGGTAGTTAACGCATAACATAACATTGACATCAGTAGTGAAAAGCAACCTTAAAGGTTGCTTTTTTTTGTTTATACCCAATTATGTTCAAAATATTTCCTGCGGAAATTACTACCTAACAGTGGATCCAGACACCTTACTTTAATATAAAAAATGGCTTAAAACTCCCTTTTTTTTGGGGAAATTCGTAGTCACAAAGGATTGGTAAAATCCCCTTTTACCAATTAAGACTTTTAAAAATTTGCTCACAATAGAGTTTAAATACACAAATCCATTGTGAGCAATAATTGTTTATTCACTAATCACCATCTTTCCTGATTGTATACGGCCTTTGACGGTTACCGCTGCATCATTATTTATATACAAATCTTCACTACTGGATTCGTTTCCTATTTCCAGTCTACCACTACCTACATTAAAGTCGAAGTTGAAATTACTAAGAGAAGAAGTGGTATTCACTTTCATATAACCTGAAGATACAGAAAGTTTGGTTTCCGGACCAAGTCCACATTGGCTAGCATCTAACATTCCTGAAGAAAGACTGATTTCTCCCAATTGATTTATCCTCTTCAAATCTGCTTTTCCAGAGGACATGCCACCTGAAATCAGACCATCTACATCTGAAAAACTTACATAACCACTAGACCCACTAAATTTAACATCACCTTTCATGCCTTTCAGGGTTCCCATACCCGAGGACACTTCCATATTCAGGCTACCTTCAATATTCTCCAATTCTAGTTTACCTGAGGAAATTTTAACCCTTAAATTTGGGGAAGCAAGGTCCTTTCCTTCTACTTTTCCAGAACTACCTTTCAATACAATTTCATCATTGTTAACATTAGATACTTCCATTGTTCCTGAAGAATTATGAATATTTAAAGCCATATCTATAGGTCCGGATAGACTTATGTAACCTTCAATATTTAGAGAGGAAAAAAAGGACCCATTATTCCCTGATTCAAAGCTCACATTCAATTCATCTCCTACCTGCTTTACAAGTACACCTTCCATGTCCATATCACTGGCCTCTACAAAAGCATCTATGGTCACATTCTCCATATCCTCTTTGCCTGTATAACTAACCTCAAGAGCTCCTCCATTTAGGTTGATTTTAGTTATTCCATCATAGGAATCCTCCATGTCTGTTATGGTATTCATTGGAACTGGATTACATCCAGATTGAAGTCCAGAGAAACCAACCAGCACAAATAAAAAAAATATTGGATACCTATTCATCTTTCTTAGTTTTAATATCATCGCTCAAAGCAAGTAAAGAAAGTGTTTCATGAGCCATTTTTATATTGTATTCGTAGGTCAAACTTTTATAATTAACGAGATCTACAATTGTCCCTATAAAACACAGACCTAGAGTCAACATATAAAGAATCCCAAGTCCAATCTGTCCTAAAATAAATCTGTGTAAACCTGCGAATCCAAAAAAGCCAATCAAAGTCAATATTAAAATCATTTGACTGTCCTTCCTTCTGGCGCGATATACCTGAGCAAATAAACTTGCTTGCTCCTCATTCATATCCTTCAATATTCCTTGGATATAGCCCAATTCCATTCCTTCAAGTTCCGGAAGGTGTCTTAATACATTTGCCATAATTTTATTTTTAGTTTAATTAATTCATAAATTCTAAACAAGATAACCGATACCCCAAACCATCCCAAGGGGTGGTAAGTAAGTGAATTACTGAAATCACCCATCATAAAATAATGCATGGAGCGACCAATTCCGCACCCGGGGCACCAGGTCAAACCAAAATTATCCAATGGGCATAGACTAAAAGTATGTGCAGAAGCACCGCCAAAGGCATACAAGCCAATAAGTGCAAGCAGCCATACCATCAATTCCAATACACCTGAATGGTTAACTTTCATAACACTGAATATACGAATAGAATGCCAGTTATTAAATATAACATTGAAGCGATTAGAGGGCTATTTATTATAAGGAAGTGTTCGATTGAGATACAAATAATGTTCATTATCGTACAGAATTCAAGCTGAGATATAGAAAAATTGATCCTTGGATCCATGGCCCTTTTATGGAATAGGAATTGTGCTATAATTGCTAATGATTCCAAGGAGCATTTTGTACATTAGAAAATTAATTGATCCATCAAAACTATGTTTAAATTGAATATGTTCGGCGGCACAAATAAACTTTATAGTCTTTTTATAATAGTGTTTTTTTTCCTTTCAATATCCTATGGTTATGCCCAGGAATCAACGGATTTATTTTTAATCCAGGCCAAAAAAAGTTTATTTGGTTTTAAAATATTCCCGGAAACGGTGAAAAAAATCACTAGAGGAAATAATTATGACAACCAGCCTACTTTTATAAATAAAAGCCAATTCGTATTTACCTCACAGGCTGAATCTGGTTATACTGATATTATAATGTACAACCTGGTCAATGGCAAATTTATTAACATGACCAGAACTTCGGATATAAGTGAATACTCTCCAGACATTACAAGTTGCGGTCAATACATCTCTGCCGTAACGGTGGAAAAAGACAGTACGCAGCGATTATGGTTATATCCTATAAACTTGGGAGAGCCTGAACTGCTTTATGATGACATCAAGCCCGTGGGTTATTATGGTTGGCATGGAGAGACTGCCGCGTTGTTTCAACTGGGAACACCAAACCGATTGGTCTATCCCTATAGCAGAGAGGATATATTTGAAGTAGCGCAAAATCCAGGCCGTTGTATTAAGTCTCGTCCAGGGACTGACGAAATCGTTTACCTCGACAAAAATACCAACATAATCTCAGATGGAAAAGAGGTATTTGAATTGAAAGGATACAATGTAAATAGCAGGCAATCAGAAAGGATTGGGACCGCTTTAGGGAATGCTGAAGATTTCTGTTGGTTGGACAAGAACAATCTAATAATGGCAAGGGATAATTCCATCTACCTTAAAAACATTAGCAAAGGTACAGATTGGGAGGAAATAGCTTTCATTAATATGCCCGGATACCAAAATATTAGCAGAATAGCTTTAAGTCCAGATAACAAAAATTTGGTCATTGCGATGGAGCCAGCAAATTAAATGGGATTGATAATCTCTAATAAATAGACCTAAAACTATTTGAAGTCACAATTATGAAAGAGTTAACTGAATTAACTTTCACATTAACATCTGAAGGCATCCATCTACATAGAAATAAATTCACTTTTCAATTAATGAAAAAACTGTAGGGTTTTATAATATGCTTGGCAATGGTTTTATTGCCGTCTTTGCATTAGTTGGGTCGGACATAATTGCTATTATTAGTGCCTTCAAATCCGTTACAATCATTGAATTTGGTGTGAATAATAAATCATATAAACTTAGGCTTGTAAAGAGTCCAAATAAATTAGAAGAGCTGTTGAAATTTTTGATGCGCAACAAAATAGAAGTTAATACAGGAGACCTTCAGCAATAAGGTTACTTTATTCCGCACGGAAAAGAACCTTTCAGTAAGTCTTTTCAATTAAATGGAATGCTGAAATTGATTTAGCAGTATCACAAATACTATGGTATCCCCATCTTGTACTTAACAAAAGTAAGCTCTAGGTGTAGATTGCATCTACACCTTTATATTCTTGTGCTCTTTAATTATCATAAAATAAATCTTAATAGCTACATGATTACAGTAACACTGTATTCCTGCTGTATATAGAGCCATATACGGATTCCGGGCTTGGTAGAGATTACCTTATCAATAGTGATTCTGGCAGGTAAACCTAGCTTATACAGTTAGTAATGAGCCCTTGTGTGAGCACCTCGCTTTTAAAAACTGGAGTATTGTCTAGGTTTATTTACGCAAAAAGGCAAAAAAAAAGACCCTTAGATTTCTCTAAGGGTCAATGAAGGCGG
>TARA_R110001599_G_scaffold251246_1_pt1 | contig 32283 bp, 38 predicted proteins | sample TARA_R110001599 | Tara Oceans TARA_R110001599 (sample SAMEA4398360) | marine metagenome | biome: Polar Biome; feature: [MES] marine water layer (ENVO:01000295) within the mesopelagic zone...; material: water (ENVO:00002006), including particulate matter (ENVO:01000060) such...
AGCGCTGTAATAGCTGCACTTATGATGGAGATGGATTTGTTTAAAGCAATGGATGATACTATTGAAAGTTCGTTCTTACCTAAAGTAAAAATGTAATGTCAAAAAAGCATAAAATAAATTAGGACTTACGAAAAATAATTCTTATATTTATATATAATAAAAAGGTATGAAGAAAATGATAAAATTAGCAGGCTTGGCAAAACCATTCTTAAAAGAGGCGGATACAGATTTTGATCAAGCATTTAACATCAAGCAATTAAAAAATATCAAATTCATATTACCTCCATGGGAATCCGTTGATAAGGACTTTGATCAAGGAAAGTATTTTAAGATTGAATTTGATGATAAGAAATTAAACCCAAATGGAAGTATTAAGTTGGATCATGTGCTTCATTATGCGGCTGAAAAACACCCATCTGTAGCAGCTATGACTGTAGATAGAACATCTGATAAAGATTTTGATCATACCATTGTACATATATCCAAAGGAAATTATGCAGGTCTAACTTATATATTAGAGGCATTGGATGACCTATACGGAAAGGCCGGCATGGCAATGGGGTGGGATTAAAAGAAAAGATAAGAGATGATGAAATTAAAAAAATTATTAGAAGGCATGTCATGGGAAAGAACACCTGGCAAGCCGTTACCGACATTGAAAGACGTTGCTGCTAAGCATGCTGAATATATGAAGGAAGAACGTACCAAAGTAAATGAGGCTTTCAAGCTATCGGACCATATGAGTATAGCTGCTGAAGATGTAGCCGAGCATCTTGTCGACAAGTTGATTAAGGATAAATCTCTAACACAATTTATAGAGGCTTTATCGATGTATAGCGAGGACTACACTGAAGAGCCTGCTCGACCTAAACACAGACAAATACTAGAAGACGTATTAATAAACATTATTAGATCATAACAAATTGACAAATAACAAATAAAACTTTTTTTAAACTTTTTTCGGTAATGTCTTGGTACATTGAAAAAAAGTTGTTATATTAAACAATAATTATTAATTTTTAAAAACAAAGGTAAAAATGGCAATTGACTTAGAAGCAATCAAAAGAAAACTTAATCAGTTACAAACAACCGGCAACCGCCAAAACAATCTATGGAAACCTGAACCAGGTAAACAAACAATTAGAATTGTACCGTATCAATTTGATAAAGAAAATCCTTTTCAAGAATTGTATTTTCATTATGATTTAGGAAAGAAAAATTTTCTATCACCTATTACATATGGTAAAGCAGATCCAGTAGTTGAATTTTCTGAAAAACTAAAATCATCAGGTAACTCTGAAGAATGGAAGTTAGGTAAGAAGATGGAACCAAAAATGAGAACTTATGTTCCTGTAGTCGTAAGAGGCAAAGAATCAGAAGGTGTTAAATTTTGGGGATTTGGTAAAACAGTTTATACCGAGCTATTAGGATTTTATGCAGATCCAGATTATGGTGATCTTTCAGATCCGATGAATGGTAGAGATGTAGTTGTAGAGTTTACGCCTAGTGAAGGTCCTGGACAATATCCAAAGACAACCATTCGTGTAAAGCCAAATGTAACTCCTGTTACTGAAGACAAAAATGTAGCAGAAAAAATTGCTCAACATCAACCTGATCTAAAGACTATATTCAAAGAACCAACATATGATGATTTGAAAGATGCTTTAGAAAAATGGTTAGAACCAGAAGCAAATGAATCAGAAGCTGAACAACCAGCCCCTGCAAACAACGAAACTAATGCCAATGAAAATACTGATGCTACTGTGAATAAAGTAGATGATGTATCCAAAGCATTTGATTCATTATTTAACGAGTAATAAGTTACAAAACATGGCAAAATCAAAAAGTGAACAAGCAGACGAGCTTGCGGTTACATTAGCAGATAATCTGAATAAGAAATTTAAAGGTACTGGTTTCAAAGCCGCCTACTTTTTAGATAGCGATACAGATGCTCCTAGTGAAGTGAGAGGGTGGGTTGGTTCAGGCTCATCAATGTTAGATCTTGCAGTATCAAATAGACCCGAAGGAGGTTTTCCGGTAGGACGTATAACAGAAATTACAGGCCTGGAAGCTTCAGGTAAATCTTTATTAGCAGCTCATGCATTAGCCAATACGCAGAAGAAAGGCGGAATGGCAGTGTATATTGATACAGAGAATGCAGTTAGTAGAGAATTTTTAGAAGCAATTGGATTGGATCTTGAAAAAATGTTATATGTTCCATTGGATACAATAGAAGATATATTTGAAGCAATTGAAAATATTGTTGAATCAATTAGAAAATCCAATAAAGATCGTTTGGTTACGATTGTAGTTGATTCTGTAATGGGCGCATCAACAAAAATTGAAATGGCAAAAGAATTTGATAAAGATGGTTATGCAACATCAAAGGCAATCATTCTATCAAAAGGTATGCGAAAGCTTACTAATATGTTAGGCCGTAACAAAATTTGTTTGATATTTACAAATCAGTTAAGAACTCGATTAGGAGTAGCATTTGGAGATCCGTATACTACCTCAGGTGGTAAAGCAATTCCATTTCATTCTTCAGTAAGGTTACGATTAAAATCAGTTGGTCAGATCAAAGTTAAAAAGGACGGGGTTGATCAAGCCATCGGAATTAAGACTAGATGCCAAGTGATTAAAAACAGAATGGGTCCGCCATTAAAGACAATCGATTATGATATCTATTTTGAATCAGGTATCGATAACTTTGGAGGCTGGCTTAATGTTATGAAGCAGTATAAACTTGTATCAACGGCTGGCGCATGGTATACATTTACAAGAGCAGATGGTTCGGAAGTAAAATTCTTATCAAAAGATTTTGAAAAGAAATTAGAAGAACTAGATGGCCTTAAGGATGAAATCTATAAGCTAATCTGTGATGCCTATATATTGCAATATAAGCCTGGAGAAGATTTTGGTATTGATGATGTCGAGATAGATGAAGAATTTGTATCTGAAGAAGGATGATGAAGAACAGATATCAAGACATATTCCACCAGATAGAGAAGGATCGAGAACAAGGACAGGGGTCTAATAAGAATAGCCATTTATTGATTATCGACGGTTTGAATACATTCATTAGAGTGTTTTCAGCCGTCCCTGCCTTGAATGATGATGGGATGCATATCGGAGGAGTTACTGGATTCCTCCGATCCATTGCTGCTAATATTCGTCAACATAAACCAACTAGATGTATTGTTATCTTCGATGGTAAAGGCGGCTCGGCAAGAAGAAAGAAATTGTATCCTAATTACAAAGCCAATAGAGCAAATAAAACAGCATTTAATCGGCATAAAGAATTTGCCTCATTGCAAGATGAACAAGATAGTATGAAACGTCAATATGGTCGTATGATACAATACTTGAATTGCTTACCTGTAACGACAATGGCTATTGATCAAATTGAAGCAGATGATGCAATTGCATATCTTACAACTCAGGTTTATAATAAACCAGATAATCGAGTTACCATTGTTTCAACCGATAGAGATTTTCTGCAATTAGTAGATAATCGAGTATCAGTATGGAGTCCAGTTAAAAAGAAAATGTATACGCCAGATTTAATGAGAGATGAATTTGGTATAGATGCAAAAAATTATTTATTATATCGTGCAATAACAGGAGATAAGTCAGATAATATTCCTGGTGTTAATGGAGTAGGATTAAAAACTATGATTAAACGTATACCGATTATAACTGAGTATTCAGAATTATCAGTCGATCGTTTAGTAGAATATGTATCCGGGCTCGATAAAAAATACAAAGTGCATGAAATATTAGAACAATCCGGAGATCAGATTAAATTGAATTATGATCTAATGCAGTTGAAGGATGTAGATATAAGCGGTGATGCAAAAATGAAAATTATGCATATCGCTCAAGACGAAATAACAAAGATGGATGTATTATCATTTAAAAAGATGTTTATGGTTGATAAAATGTATACCGTTATAAAAGATCTGGATACATGGTTATCGTCAGCATTTAATCCATTAAATGCTTATAGATCTCTTTGATCTTTGAAAAAAATATTATATATTTAATGTATGACAGATAGATTAAGTTCATACGGTTATAGTTTTCAGATAAAGGTTATAACAGCTTTATTAACAGATAGAATGTTCATGCAACAAATATCTGATATACTATTACCGACGTATTTTGAAAGTGAAGCTAACAATTGGGTAGTTGATACTATACTTGAGTACAATAAAGAGTATAAAACATCTCCGACGTTAGAAGTAATGAAAGTAAAGCTTGATGCGGTGGAGCATGATGTGCTTAAACAGCAGATTATTGACCACCTCAAAGATGCTTGGAAATTTGTAGAAGCTACTGATTTACAGTTTATAAAAGAACAGGCTTTAGACTTTTGTAAAAATCAGGAAATTAAAAAGGCAATACTATCATCAGTTGATTTATTAAAGAACGGTCGGTATGATGATATCAAGGCAAAGATTGATGATGCGTTAAAAGCTGGTGGTGATAAAGATATTGGACATGATTACATGAGTTCAATAGAAGAACGTTATACTGATGCTGTGCGAGATACAAAAGAAACGCCATGGGAAGTTCTAAATGAATTGACAGATGGTGGATTAGGTAAAGGTGAGTTAGCAGTATTTGTTGCACCAGCTGGTATTGGTAAGTCATGGGGATTGATAAATATTGGTGCCCATGCAATCAAAAAAGGCATGACAGTATTGCATTATACATTAGAGCTTAATGAAGCATATGTAGGATTAAGATATGACTCTGTTGTAACAGGAATAGCCAATCAAAATCTAAAACATTATCAGTCTCAGGTTAAAGATGAATTAGAAAAAATAGATGGTGAGTTAATCATTAAACATTATCCGACTAAGTCAGTATCTGTAATGGGATTGCGTAGTCATATTGAAAAATGTATAATGAATGATAAAAAGCCAGATGTTGTCATAGTAGATTATGCTGATTTGTTAAGAGGCCATGGCCAAGAGAAGAGACATGAACTTGAAGGTATATATGAAGATTTGAGAGGTATGGCTGGTGAATATGAAATACCAGTTTGGACAGCATCTCAAGCAAATAGATCGGCATTAGAAGAGGATGTCATTGATGCTAGTAAAATTGCCGAGTCATATGGAAAGGTTATGGTAGCAGATTTTGTAATTTCATTATCTAGAAAGATTGCAGATAAATTAGCAGGAACTGGTAGGTGGCATGTCATTAAAAATAGATTTGGTCCGGATGGAATAACATTGCCAAGTAAGATGAATACATCTAATGGACAGATTCATATTTATGCAGATACGTCTGTGCAAGGCAAGGATACTCAAAAGCAAATGGATAAAGGATCAGAGTATACTAGACAGATGTTGGCTCGTAAATTCAAAGAAATTAGTAATGATGAATTTGAATAAAAAGTTTAAAAAAAGTTACAAAAACCGTAGGTGTGCATGCACCAAGCGTATATTTATTGATAAAATAAGTTGATTTTGTAACAAAAATAGTTATGCAATTTTTTATTTAATCATATATAAAAAGGAACAAAAAGTATGAATATTTCCAATAGGATTTTATCTGATATCACCGTATACATGAAATACGCAAAATACATTCCAGATTTAGAAAGACGAGAGTCATGGGATGAACTAGTTACTAGAAACAAAGAAATGCACCAAAAAAAGTTTCCTGCCCTTAAAGGAGAAATTGAAACTGTATACAAATATGTGTATGATAAAAAAATATTACCTTCAATGAGATCATTACAGTTTGGAGGCAAGCCTATTGAAATATCACCTAATCGAGTTTATAATTGTGCATATCTTCCAATAGATGATGCGAGAGCATTTAGTGAAACGATGTTTCTATTACTAGGAGGTACAGGTGTAGGCTATTCAGTACAAAAACATCATGTAGAATCATTACCAGAAATCAGAAAACCAAATCCAAATAGAACAAGACGATTTGTTATTGCCGATTCAATTGAAGGATGGGCAGATGCTGTCAAGGCATTAATGAAAACATATTTTAATGGCGGTTCCAAATTAAGATTTGATTACTCTGATATTAGACCAAAAGGAGCCAGGTTAGTTACCTCCGGAGGTAAAGCACCAGGACCTCAGCCATTAAAAGAATGTCTTGTCAAGATAGAAGGAATATTATCAGAAATGCCTGACGCTTCTAAATTATCAACATTGCAAGTACATGACATTGTATGTTACATTGCAGATGCGGTACTAGCAGGTGGTATTAGAAGAGCTGCTCTTATCAGTTTGTTTTCGGCAGATGATGATGATATGATTGCATGCAAGTCTGGTAATTGGTGGGAAACTAATCCACAGAGAGGTAGAGCTAATAACTCAGCGGTATTGATGAGACATAAGATTACAAAAGATTTCTTTTTAGATTTATGGAAACGTGTTGAATTATCTGGAGCAGGTGAGCCTGGTATCTATTTATCTAATGATAAAGATTGGGGAACCAATCCATGTTGTGAAATTGCATTGAGGCCATTTCAATTTTGTAACCTATGTGAAGTAAATGCATCTGATATCAAATCACAAGAAGATTATAATAATAGAGTTAAGGCAGCTGCATTCATAGGAACGTTGCAAGCATCGTATACTGATTTTCATTATCTACGTCCGATATGGCAACGTACGACTGAGAAAGATGCGTTGATAGGTGTTTCAATGACTGGTATAGGCTCTGGAACAGTGTTAGGATATGATATGAAAGAAGCAGCTAAATTGGTTAAAGAAGAAAATGCACGTGTAGCGGAATTGTTAGGAATAAATAAATCTGCTAGATGTACGACAGTTAAACCGGCTGGAACAACATCATTGACATTAGGAACATCATCAGGAATTCATGCATGGCATAATGATTATTATATCAGAACAATTAGAGTTGGTAAGAATGAAGCTATATACAAATATTTAGCTGAGTATCATCAGGAGTTAATTGAAGATGAGTATTTTAGTCCTCATGATACTGCTGTGATATCAATACCACAAAAAGCACCGGAAGGTGCTATTATGAGAACAGAATCGCCATTCCAGTTATTAGAACGAGTAAAAAGAGTAGCTCAGGAATGGATTAAATCTGGTCATAGAGGTGGTTCAAATACACATAATGTTTCGGCTACAATATCATTGAGAGATCATGAATGGGATGCTGCAGGACAATGGATGTGGGATAATAAAAATCATTATAATGGATTATCTGTATTACCTTATAACGGTGGTACATATAAACAAGCACCATTTCAAGATTGTACACAAGAGGAATATGAAAGATTATTTTCATATCTCAATGACATTGATTTGACTAATATTATTGAATTAGATGATGATACGGATCTATCAGGCGAATTGGCTTGTGCAGGTGGAGCTTGTGAGATTACATGATGAGAGCAGATGATTGGATAACTAAATTATATTACGGCTTACCTATATAAGTAGGCGCATATTTATTAACAAAAGGATATTATGTTATTGAAAAAAGGCGATTTAGGACATTACGTTAAGGAATGGCAAAAAGTAATAGGAACTCCGGCGGATGGCGCATTTGGACCTAATACAGAAAAATTAACAATTGCATGGCAAAAGAAGCATGGTTTAGTTGCAGACGGCATTGTAGGCAGAAACACATGGGAAGCGGCTGGTATTGATACTGATTCTATTAAAGGCGAAGTATATGAAACAGAATATACTACAAAAGACGGACTTGTTATTGATAAAGCATATTTAGATAAAGATGAATATGTAAGAGACTATGGTAAGATAGAACCATTAGGATTCTTTATACACCATACTGCAGGTTGGGATAATCCTTATAACACAATTAATAGTTGGAACAAAGATAAACGAGGAAGAGTTGCTACTCAATATTGTATTGGCGGAACAAATGTGAAGGGTAAAGAAGCTAAATATGATGGCGTTGTAGTAGAATGTTTCCCAAATAATTATTTGGGATGGCACCTAGGTAAGGTTGGTAAATTTGCAATATCTAAATTATCAGGCGGTGTTGAACTTAATAACTTTGGATACTTAACTAAAAAAGGTGATAAGTATTATACATATGTCAATACAGAAGTCAAGCCAGAATTTGTATGTGACTTGGGTTATAAATTTAGAGGTCATCAATATTGGCATGCATATTCAAATAAACAAATTGAAAGCCTGCGTTTATTGCTATTACATTTGAAAGATATCTATCCAAAAATGGATTTGGTAAATGGTATTCCAAAATTATTGAAAGATGGTGTACATCCTAAAGATGCATTTGAATTTAATGAAGATGCTTATAACGCTAAGCAATTTGGTTTATGGTCACATACATCAGTTAGAAAAGATAAGTACGATTGTTTCCCTCAAAAAGAGTTGGTAGATATGTTAAAAAACTTCTAAAAAGATTAGGATTATTGGAATAAAGTTGTTATATTTATATATAATAATTAAAAAATAAGTTATATGAACAAAGGAAAGTATCAGTTTAAAGAAGTAGAATTAGCGTTGAACTTCAAAAAAGTCCCGGCATGTGATCAGGAATATTTACGTACAATGTTTTACCAGACGGTAGGAGCAAGATCGGTTAAAAACACCGGTGTATCATTTAATGGGTATTACCCAAATGCTGGAACGTTTACAATATTTGATAATGAAGGCGATATGATCAATCATATGAATGAATATGTATACGCATATGATAGTACTGCCTCTCATTTATTGCATGGCAAAAAATATTATATGGCTTGGACATATGATCATAACAAACAAAATGCAATGGTTACAGTATGAGTAAATTTCAATCGACAAAGATATTTGATGGGTTCAGTACAGTATTCCGTCAATGGCAAGCAACAACAACACATTGTCAATATCTGCATGGATATGCGATAGAATTCAAAGTAACTTTTGAAGGTGAGTTAGATCATCGCAATTGGGTATGGGACTTTGGAGGAATGAAAAGATCCAAGACTCTAATCGATGGAATGTCTCCTAAAGAATGGATGGATTACATGTTTGATCATACAGTTGTTATAGCAGAAGATGATCCGACTCTACCTACGTTTCGTGCATTAGATGGCAATGAGATAATCCAGCTACGTGTAATGAAAGGTCCAGTAGGCGCTGAAAGATTTGCTGAGTTTATTTATGACAAGCTTAATGCATTTGTCTTTGAAGAAACCAAAGGCAGAGTACGTATTGCAAGAGTAGAATTTTTTGAGAACAAGAAAAATACAGCAATCTATGAAGGATAGTTATTGGACATATACAACTACATTTGGTGATGTAAAAATAATTTATAAAATAGTTAAATCATGAGCGAAATACAATACATATCATTATATGATTATCTAGGTAGGTCTACTGCAAAGAATAAAGATGGCATTGAAGTTGCTAAAATTGCAGAAGAAAAAGGCATTAAACTGAAATACAAAATGTTACCAGAAGCAGTACAGACAGATGATTACAAATCAGTTGCTACATATCCAATAGACTTTTTGGATACTATATATAAGCGTTCAGATCAAGTATTAGTACGTAAAGATGAAATGATGGAAGTATTAGGACGTGTAAGAGATCTAGAAGATAAATTAAATAAATTATTAAATGCTACCAATAGTAATGTCGATGATGCCGACGACCTCCCATTCTAAAACAAAGATGAAAAGATTAAACGATTATAACAAAGTACTCCCTGTATTAGAAGTATACAGATGTGTACAAAGCGAAGGAAGTAGATTCGGAAGACCTACAATAGCAGTAAGAACAACCGGCTGTACTCACCGATGTTATTTTGGAGAAGGAGGTTGGTGTGATAGTTGGTATACAAGTATTCATCCAGAAAAAGGTACATTTACCTTTAATGATATTGTCAAGATATATGATGATAATCCTCAGGTACAAGAAATGATGTTAACTGGTGGATCGCCTACAATGCATCCCGCCTTAGTAAATGAGATAATGCATTTTGCAGATGAAAGAAATATTTTTGTTACTATCGAAACTGAAGGATCCCATTTTCTTGAAACAGATATTCCATTGGATCTTATTTCTCTTTCTCCTAAGTTTAGCAATAGTGTTCCCGTGGTGGGGGCTACTACACCTAATGGGAGTATTGTAGATGAACGTATGGTTAAGGTACATAATAGACTTAGACTAAATAAAGAAGCTATCAGAAAAACAATTGACTATCATCTAGATTATCATTATAAACCAGTATGGGATGGTACTAAAGAAAATTTAGCTGAGATAGAAACGTTTAGAGTTGAAATGGATATTCCAAAAAATAAGACATATATTATGCCAGCCGGCGATACAAGAGAAACATTAATTAAGATGTATCCATTAGTATTTGAATTATGTGCTGAGCATGGTTATAATATGACAGGTAGAGATCATATCATTGCATATGATACGGAGCGTGGAGTGTAATGGAAGAGGCATTAGAACTCCTAAATGAAATTGAAGAGAATGTGAGTGTCTGTTGTGCAATAACAATGGACCCGGATGAGGTGCAAGGCCTTATAGATAAGTTACGTAATATTTTAAACAACATAAAGGAATAGTTATGAAAATGAAACCCATGGGTGATTTAGTTTTATTAAAACTAGAAGAACAAGCAGAAACAAACAAATCCGGAATCATTTTAATGGATGGTGTCGGTACAGAATATCTAGTAGGAGATGTAATAGCAGTAGGATCTGGATTATTTACTCAGACAGGAGATCGTATACCAATGTCAACAACACCAGGTGATAATGTACTTATACATAAATCAAAAGCCGGTGATGGTAAAAAAATTAAATTAGAAGAAGAAGAATATCATCTAGTTCATGAATCAGAACTATCAATGGTATCATCTAAAAGCAAATAGCTCACACCATAACATAGGAGGATAATTATGGAACATACAATAATTACAGTTTTAGTCACTTTATTGATTTGTGGGATTGCAATTGCAATCATGCAGGTTTATAAAAATTTAAAGGGTAAAATTGATGATTTAGAAAATCATTTGCATACAGAAATAGATTATATGAAGCGTGATACTAATCAAGACTTTGATGAAGTGTCTCGTACAATGGACAGAAGAGCTGACCAGATCATATCTAGGTTTTCAGAACACGTAGCGGATCTGCATAGAATTGCAGATACGAAAATGGATAAACTTAAAAAATAAATAAAAAAAGTGTGTGAGCTATTTGTTTATTTGAAAAAAAATTCTTATATTAAAGTATATGATAACAAAGAAAAGTATAGAATTAGTTAAAGAAGGATTTGCTAACGGAGCTGCTTCCGGTGGTCCTTGCTCTGAAGAAGAGAAACAGAAAATGATTGAAGATGCTACTAAAGCATTTGGAGAATTTTTAGATGCATTGAAATGTGATTGGAAAAATGATCCTAATTCAAATGATACACCTAGACGTGTAGCTAAAGCATATGTAAATGATCTATGGGCTGGTAGATATAATGGAGCTCCAAATATTACTGCATTTCCATCTGATGGTTATGATGGTATGGTATTTGAAGGAGGTATTCCATTAACATCAATGTGTTCGCACCATCATCAAACTATTATGGGAAGAGTTCATGTTGCTTATATCCCAGGTAAGGATAGTAAAGTGATAGGATTATCTAAATTAAATAGATTGGTTGAGCATTTCGGTAGGAGAGGTGCTATACAAGAACAATTAACAGTTGCTATTCATAATTCAATTGATACAATTATCAATGATAGCAATGGAGTTGCTGTAATGATAGATGCTACTCATAATTGTGTATCATGCAGAGGAGTTAAGCATGGTGGTGCATCAATGAAGACATCTAAATTAACTGGTGCATTTAAAGATGATCCTGCAACCAGAAATGAGTTTTATGAATTTGTAAGAAGTTATGGAAATTGTAATTCCTGAATATAAAATAGAGCGTCGTGTAAGAGCATTGGCGCATAGAATATCCGAAGAACATAAAGCCAGTGGTAATTCATTACCGCCTGTAATGGTATGTGTTTTAAATGGAGCATTTATGTTCTTTACTGATCTTGTTAAGGATATGGGTATCGATGTACAAATCGATTTTATTAGAGCTAAGTCTTATGACGGTCAAGATAATTCTGGAGGTGTTCAGATTACTAAACATTTGGATTTGGAATTGAAAGGTAAGCGAGTTTATATTGTGGAAGATCTTATTGATACTGGCGCGACAATGATAGAAATATTGCAACATGTAGACGATAAGCTACCAGCCGAAGTTAAAGTAGTTACATTAGTACAACGAAGAGATACTAAAATGCCAGCAGATCATTTTGCTTTTGAAATAGGTGATGAATGGATAGTCGGTTATGGATTAGATGATAATTCATTAAAACGAAATTATAGAAACGTTTATAAAATTAATTAAATGTATCAAGCAGTAGCATATAATAGAAATAGTAATATGGTTCATATCTGGGATGATGTAAAAGGCCATCTCAAGGTAAAATATAAACCATATGCATATCGTAAATCATCTTATGGTAAACATGTTGCATTAGATGGGCAGCTTGTTGAGAAAGTATTTGATTTTGATAAAGATGATCGAGGTTTATATGAATCCGATATCAATCCAGAAACTCGTACATTAATTGATATGTATAAAGATTCTGATGAATCATCTGTAGGACATCGATTATTGACAATTGATATTGAAGTTGATATTGCAGATGGCTTCCCTACTCCGGAAACAGCGGAACATGAAATAACATCAATGGCAATTTATGATCATGCTGGTGATGAGCGTTATGTCTGGGTTTTAGATAAAGAAGGCGTCGTCGAATCCACAGTAAAGGATAATGTCAAGATCATATCATGTTATGATGAATATACATTATTAGATAAGTTCTTACAAACCTATTATGAAATACAACCTACTATTATTACTGGATGGAATATTGATTTCTTTGATATCCCATATTTGTATAACAGATTAGTTAAGGTTGTTGGAGAAAAGAAGGCTAGAACATTATCACCTATTAAAGATGTTATCTGGTTGAAACATAGAAACAGATATAGAATATCAGGAGTATCATGTTTAGATTATATGGCATTGTATAAAAACTTTACATATTCTCAAGAGTCTAGTTATTCATTAGAAGCCATATCTCAAAAAGAGTTAGGTAAAGGTAAGATGAAATATGACGGATCATTAGATGATTTATTGAAAAGTGATATTCAAGCTTATATCGATTATAACATGAACGATGTTGATCTGGTAGTTGAATTAGATCAGAAAATGAAGTTAATTGATTTGGCTCGTGGTATATGTCATAAAGGCCATGTTCCATATGAAGATTTTTTATTCGCAACCAGATATCTAGACGGCGCAGCTGTTACATACTTGAATAGATTAGATATTGTAGCTCCTAATAGGCAACCTCGTGTTTCTGATGAACCATTGGAATTGTTAGGAGCATATGTAAAACCACCTAATCCAGGTCGTTATAAGTGGGTATATGACCTTGACTTAACATCGTTATATCCTAGTATCATTATGACACTTGGAGTTTCTCCAGAAACTAAAGTTACTAAAATTGAAAATTTTGATGGTCATAAGTTTGTTAAAAAACAAGGAACTCATTATAGTGATGGCTGGAATGGTTGGGAGACTACTGAAGATCTTCAAAAGTATCTTACGGATAATGAATATTCTATTGCAGCGAATGGTGTTATATATGATACAAAGATAAAAGGATTCTTGCCTTCTATTTTGGATAAATGGTTCAATGAAAGAGTTGAATATAAAAATCTTCGTAAGAAATATGAAAAAGAAGGAGATGCGGCCAAAGCTGAATATTATGATAGGATGCAATTGGTAACAAAGATTCTTCTGAATTCATTTTATGGAGTATTAGGTAATCCAGGATTTAGATTCTTTGATCCGGATAATGCAACAGCTATTACATCAACAGGTCAGCAATTAATTAAATTTACGGCTGATATTGGCAATCAATTCTATACAAAAGAATTAGGAGTTAAAGAAGATTATAACATTTATATTGATACTGATTCAGTATTCTTCTCATCATTGCCGTTGATAAAGAAAAGATATCCAGATTATAATATTGCAGATGAAAAATGGATGGCTGATAAGACTATAGAAATAGCCGATGAAATGCAAGGATTCATTAACAATGCCTATGATATTTATGCAGAACGATTTCATAATACTACTAAACATAGATTTGATATTAAACAGGAAAACGTTGCCAAAGCCGGTTTATGGATTGCCAAGAAACGATATGCTCAATGGATAATTAACATTGAAGGCCATACTGTATCTAAATTAGATGTTAAAGGATTGGATGTAGTACGATCATCATTTCCTCCGTCATTTAGAAAGTTTATGGCAGAGGTATTAGAAGATATGTTGAATGATATTGACAAGCCTACATTAGATGAAAAGATTTTGAAGTTCAAGGAACATATGAAGACATTGCCATTGATTGATGTGATGTTTCCGACGGGTGTTAAAAAGGTAACAAAATATGTCAGAAAAGGTGATAAGCCATTTACACCTAGGATGAAAGGAACTCCGGTACATGTTAAGTCTGCATTGAATTATAATGATATGATATCTCATTTAGGTTTGAAGAAAAAATACCAAGGAATTATTAATGGTGAAAAAATTAAATGGACATATGTAAGAGCTAATACAATGGGATTAGATACAATGGCATTGAAAGGTTACGAAGATCCAGAAGCATTAAATGAGTTTGTTACTAAACATATTGATTATGAAAAAGTATTTAATTCAGCATTTGCAAATAAGTTAGGTGATTTTTATAGTGCAATGAAATGGGGATCGATTCCAAAGAATAATAATTTAGGAAAGTTTTTCTCCTTTTGATTAGGATTATTGAAATAAAGTTGTTATATTTAATTAAATAAAAAAAATATGTACGGAAAAAGTTATTGGTATGGCCGAGAAGTAGAAGGCCGATTATCTGATATTGAGACGGTATTTGTCAGAGGACAAGTCCCAGATAATTTTAAAGATTATCCTCATATCTATTTTACAATTGAATATATTGAAATGTGTTGTGTGCATGGCAATTGGAAAGAGATTCATGATATTTTAGAGACAAGACAATATGTTACGATAGAAGCTAATTCTTCTACGATGTCTAAAATACCAATGTCAGTGTTTAATAGAGCTCATATCATATATCGAATTACAGATCCAAATTTGGAAAAACTAAAAGATACAGATACATTATCAATCGATGCTGGTTGGTATAGAGTACATCAGATAACTAAATGTAATATGATGAGTATTAATCCAGATGATTATAAATTTGATAGAATAAAAGAATGAGAAGAAGAAAAGTATTTTATTTTGGTTTAGAGCCATTGAAAGCCAGGTATACATATCAATTATGTAAGGAATGGATGCCGGCTACATTTGAAACTTATAAAGATAAGTTAGAGTTTGTTGATATCGAAGGGGACTTTGATCCAGATCAAGAAATTAAGGTAGGAGCAGTATTAGATGCTATTGGTAGAGGTAAGTATAGTTTAACTCAATGCGAACGATTCTTACAGCATATATATGATGGCGATGTAGAAGATGGTGATGTGATATTTTTGCAAGATTATTGGACACCAGGACTAGATGCAATTTGGTATGCATTAGATCTTTATAATATCAATGTGAAAGTATATGGTATGTTACATGCTCAATCAGTAGATGAATATGATTTCACATATGCAATGAAAGATTGGATGAGACCATATGAATTAGGCTTGGATAAAAGAATGACTGGTATATTTGTAGGTTCTAGTATTCATAAAGAACAATTGAGAGCAGCTGGATTTAAAGCTCCGATACATGTTGTATCATTACCAATTCATAGAGAAGCGACAATGGCTAAATTACCTGATTCATTTGATTTGAATGTGAAAAATACAATTGTATATTCAAGTAGATTAGATAAAGAGAAGAATCCGTTTTTCATGATGAGAGTTGCTGAAAACTTCTTAAATGATCATCCGTCTTTTGAATGGCATGTTACTACATCAGGAAAAGAATTCAGATCAATGTTGCCAGGTGTTATTGATGCAATGTATGAATTAGCAGAAAAACAACCTAGGTTCAAGCTCCTAAAAGGACTTACAAAAGAAGAATATTATACAGAATTAGCTACATGTAGAATACAATTCAATTCATCATTACAAGATTATGTATCATGGACTGTAATAGAAGCTACTGCATTTGGAGCAGATATTGTATATCCAGATTTCAGATCATTTCCAGAGTTTGTAGATAAAGATAGAATGTATAAACCATTTGATGTATGGGATGCATTAGCAACTATTAAAAAGGCGCTAGCTAGTCCCAAAGTACATGATGACATCGTTGCAATATCAGACTTAGGAAGGCGTATGGAAGGATATATCATTGCAAATGATTATGATAAAGAGCTATGTATATGGCATGAAAAAGAATATTGCCAGGCATTACTTGATCAGGAAAAAGTAAATAACAACCAATTGGAACTAACATTATGAAAGATTTAATTTATTATCCGTCATTATCAGCAGGTGGTTGCGCCGGCGACTTCAAGAAGAATAAGGAAGTTAAGCCTGGTCTAACCTGTAGATTTTATGATAAAGAATTTCCAGAGAGGTGGAGACATCCTTATTTTCTGATAACAGCAGGTCACCATTACAAATGGATGGATGCCAGAGACAGATACGGACTTGATGATGATGTATTAGTATTAGGAGATTCTGGAGGATTCCAATTAGCAACAGGTGCTATTAAATGGGATCCGGCTTTTAAGAAAACTATATTTGATTGGTTAGAAGCAAATTGTGATCTAGGAGTTAATTTGGATATTCCACCTAGAGCTAAATATGATGGTAAGTTCTATGAATGTATGGATATTAGTTATGATAATTTCAAATACTTTGCAGATAATCAAACTGGTAAATGTAAATTCTTAAATGTCGTTCAAGGTAATAATGTTGAAGAATATGAGCAGTGGTATCAAAAGATGAAAGATTTTGAATTCAATGGTTGGTGTATCGGAGGAGCGCAGAAACGAGTTAGTATGTTTATGTCAGCATTAGCACCAATGATAAAGAATAGAGAATTTGAAAAGGCTCGTAATCAATTTGTACATGTATTAGGAATATCTAAAATATCAGATTTCTTTATGTTAAGTTTCTTTCAGAAGATGCTAAACAAATATCATGGAGGTAGGATACAAGTATCTACAGATTCAAGTTCGCCTGGTTTATATCCTGTATATGGAACGTATCTGCATTCACCTCAATTAAGTAAGATGACATTTACGGATTTATATTTTCCAAAAGGAGAGAATTTGCCTTATAATGCAGATGACTTAGTTCCGAATCCATTAGGCCATCCGGTTTCAGAAGGCTTTACATTTGGCGATGTATCAACTTATAAAGGTGACGTGACAATGAAAATGACATTGAATAACTTGTTTGTTTTCAATGAAACAGTTAGGCAAGTTGAAGAAGTAGTGAAATGTCATAATGAATTGTTAAAAACAGTAATTCCAAGAGATTTCTATTCCATTTTAATGAGCATGGAAGAAATGTTCCAAGATCCGGATAAGGCAGTGTATATATATGAAAAGAATAGTCAATTATATGACAAATTTGGTGGAGGTACCAGAGACTTAGTAAACAATCAAGTAATATCTAAATATTTTAATGTAGGTTAATATGAAAAAAACAGAATTAGTAAATTTTATAAACCGTTATTATCTAGCGGGCGCGACGACATCAGTGAAATGGAAATCGCAGAATGGAACAGTAGAAACTGATTTCATAACAGATGATCAGAATGTGATCGGAACTATTAAATCTAATATAGATTTAGGTGCAAATGAATTAGGTGTATATGCCACTCCTCAATTGACAAAAATGTTATCTGCAGTAGGAGATGATTTATCAGTTAAGGTCAATACAATTGATGATAAATCAGTTAGTATTGATATCGATGATAAGGATGTAGATATGAAGTTCATGTTAGCTGACCTATCAGTTATTAGGCAAGTTCCAGACCTTAAACAATTACCAGATTGGAATGCTAAAATTAATATAGATAAAGATTTTACATCTAAATTTATTAAAGCAAAAAATGCATTACCAGATTCAGAAAATTTTGGTATAACATGTAAAAATGGTAAGTTAGACATTATAATTAATTATTCGTCTATCAATACAAATAGAATTAAGTTTTCATTTGATTGTAATGCAGAAGAATGTAGTGATTTAGGTACTGTATGTTTTTCATCTAATCTGTTTAAAGAAATATTACAGACTAATAAAGATGCTGATTCTGGTACATTGGAAATATCTGCAGCGGGATTAGCTAGAGCATCATTTACATCCAAATCATATACATCAACTTATTATCTAGTACAATTACAAACAGCGTAATATGAAAGTATCATTCAAAAAATTATCACCTAATGCAATAACGCCTTCGTATGCTAAAGACGGAGATGCAGGATTGGATGTATCGGCAATAACTTATACAATTAATAAAGAACATAGCTTTATTGAATATCATACCGGTTTAGCTTTTGAAATACCAAAAGGCCATGTAGGTTTGTTATTTCCAAGATCATCTGTATCAAAAACAGATTTGAGATTGGCTAATTGTGTAGGTGTAGTTGATTCTGGATATAGAGGTGAGATAACATTTAGATATAAATTTCATAGAGATTCATATTTTGCTTCATTGAAAAGATTTCAAGAAGGAGATAGAGTCGGTCAATTAGTAATAATGCCTTATCCGGAAATAGAATTGCAAGAAGAAGAAACGTTATCAGAAACCGAAAGAGGTGCTGGTGGTTATGGTTCAACAGGTAAATAAAAAAATATGTTTGGTAATCAAGAAAATACATTATGGGTTGAAAAGTTTAGACCCGGAACATTAGATGGATATGTCGGTAATGAACATATCATTGAAAAAGTAAAATTATATTTGAAGTCAGGAGATGTCCCTCATTTATTATTTTATGGAGGTGCAGGTACTGGTAAAACGACATTAGCTAAGATTATTGCAAATAATGTAGATGCCGATGTGATGTATGTTAATGCATCAGATGAAAATAATATTGAAACGGTTAGGACTAAGATTAAGAACTATGCTAGTACAGTAGGATTTCGTCAATGGAAGATTGTGATATTGGATGAGGCAGATTATATGACTCCCAATGGTCAAGCAGCGTTACGTAATTTAATGGAGACGTTTTCTAAAACAACTAGATTCATATTAACATGTAATTACGTTGAAAAAATTATCGATCCTATTCAAAGTAGATGCCAAGTATTTGGTATTACACCACCTAATAAAACCGAGGTTGCTAAACGTATAGTGACCATCTTAAACGAGTTGCAAGTCCAATATGATACAAAGGATATAGCTACTACTATTAACGCTGGTTATCCGGATATTAGGAGAGTTTTAAATTCATGTCAACGGCAAGTAGTAGATGGTAAATTGATTATAGATGATGCTAGTTTAGTACAAGCTAATTATATGAGTGAGTTATTAGAACTATTACAAGGCGATCAAAGTAAAGGAGATACCTTTAAAAATATTAGGCAACTGATAGCTAATAGTAAAGTTCAAGATTTCACATCATTACATAAGTTTTTATTTGATGAGATTGATAATTATGCTAAAGGTCATTTGGCATCGGTTATACTTATATTAGCAGAATCTCAATATCAAGATGCATTTGCAGTAGATAAAGAATTGCATATGATGTCTACAATGATTAAATTATTAAACGAACTAAAATAAAAGGAAAACTATGTCAATAGTAGGAATGGACGGGAAACCAAAAGGACAGCCAATGGACCCATCGACAATGAAAGATCTTGTATGTGAAAATTGCGGAGGTCATTATTTCAGACAAGTACATGCATTTAAAGTTGTATCAGCTTTATTATCAGAAACAGGTAAAGAACAAATCATGCCAGTACCAACATTTAGATGTGACGACTGCGGATTTGTAAACGAAGAATTTAAAGTAATCAAACAAGAAAAATAGTTATGGCAAAGAAGTTATTATTTAATGAAGAAGCACGTACTGCATTATTATCGGGAGTACAACAATTGGCAGATGCCGTTGAATCAACACTAGGTCCGCGTGGTAGGACAGTTGTTATTGATAAGAAATTTGGAGGACCTCATATTACCAAAGATGGAGTTACTGTTGCAAAAGAAATTGAATTGCAAGATGCTGTTGAAAATGCCGGTGCTCAAATGGTAAAAGAAGCAGCTCAAAAAACAAATGACATGGCAGGTGATGGTACTACAACGGCTACGGTATTGGCTCGTGCTATTTTAACCGAGGGTTATAAGAAAATTGCAAATGGAGCAAATCCAATTGAATTGAAACGAGGTATTGATAAAACAGTTACTAAAATTACTGAATATTTAGAAGATTTATCTAATCCAGTAACAGATAATGCTGAAATAGCTCAGATAGGAACGATATCAGCTAATAACGATTCTTCTATTGGCGCTATTATTGCCAAGGCAATGGAAAAAGTAGGACAAGATGGTGTTATTACTGTAGAAGAAGGTAAAACATCAGAAACTACATTGGAAGTTGTTGAAGGTATGCAATTTGATAGAGGTTATTTATCTCCATATTTTGTAACAGATGCAAACAAAATGGAAGCTGTGTTATCTAATATGAAAATATTAATGGTTGATGGTCAAGTTTCTAACATGAAACAGTTATTGCCGATATTAGAACAAGTGGCACAACAAGGAAGTGAATTATTAATTATTGCAGATGATATCAATGGAGAAGCGTTATCAACATTGGTAGTTAATAAGGTTAGAGGCAGTTTGAAAGTATGTGCAGTTAAAGCTCCAGGATTTGGAGAAAAGCGAAAAGAAGTATTAGAAGACATTGCAGCAATTACAGGTGCGTTTGTAATATCTGAAACTAAAGGCCATAAATTAGAAAAGGCTACCTTGGAACAATTAGGCACAGCCGAAAAAATAGTTATCAATAAAGATACTACAACTATCGTAAATGGTTTTGGTGATGCTGAATATGTACAGGAACGTATAGAATCGATTAAAAATCAGATCGAGGCTAGCATATCAGATTATGAAACTGAAAAATTACGTGAGAGGTTAGCAAAACTATCAGGTGGTGTAGCTGTGATTAAAATTGGTGCTGGTTCGGAAGTTGAAATGAAAGAGAAGAAAGATAGAGTAGATGATGCTTTGAATGCAACAAAGGCAGCTGTTGAAGAAGGAATCATTCCAGGAGGTGGTGTTGCTCTACGTAGATTTGAAGGTGATATGGATATAGATTATGAAAACGAAGATCAGCAGATTGGCGGAGATATTATAATCAAAGCATGTAACGCACCATTCGATACTATCATGAAGAACGCAGGATTGAATGCAGAAGTAATTTATAGTAGACTTAACGGCTCCGGTCCATATACAGATGGTTATTGCGCAAGGACAGAAAAGGTTGTTAATATGATCGAGGCAGGAATTATTGATCCGGTTAAAGTAACAAGAATAGCTTTAGAAAAAGCATCCTCTGTTGCTGGTACAATGTTAACTACTGAATGTGTGATGATTGAAATCAAAGAAGATAAACCAGCACCTCAAGTTGATCCATCAATGATGGGAATGTAATTAGGACTTACGAGATAAAGTTATTATATTTATAATATGAAGAAAGCAGCTACTATATTTGATCATTTAGCTAATATTACATTTAAAAAGACCGATTGGAATACATTATCTGAATTAGATCAAAAATCATTTTCGCCATACTTAATCAATAGGTGGCTGTCAATGAACATTGATCTAATTGAGATAGTTGATATGTTTCAACAATATACAATTGGTCCGTTAAGTAAAAAACATGTATATCAATTGTATTGTGATGTATTACCAAAACAGAAAATGTATAGTAAATATATAAAAGGTAAAAAATCAAAAGATTATAACAATGATCTGTTAGGATTATTGACTCAACATTATCAGATATCAAAACGCGATGCTAAAACGTATATTGACTTTTGGAAAGAAAATAGTGTAGATGATCTGAAAAATCTGTTAAAGGATTATGGTAAAACGGAAAAGGAAATCAAGCAATGGATAAAATAATTAAAGATAGAAAAACCAAAGTCGAGTTCACAGAATCTGAGCAGGTATATCACCCACCTCATTATGGCGGTAAGGATAATCCATATGAAGCTATCAAAGTAATTGAAGCATGGGATTTAGATTTTAACTTAGGCAATGTTGTAAAATATGTATCACGTGCAGGTAAGAAAAAGCCAGAGGCTGAACTAGAAGATCTGGAAAAGGCAATGTGGTATTTGCAGAGATCTATAGATAAATTAGCATAGAAAAAATTTGGTTTATTGAGAATAATTTATTATATTTAAATATGCATAAGTTAATAAAATTCAATATCAAAGAGCCGCAGAAAGGTGATCGTAAAATATCATATTCTCAATTTGCAATGTATAGTAAATGTCCAAAGCAATGGGAATTAGCATATATACGTGGCCTCCGCCAATTTAGTCAAAGTATTCATACTTTATTTGGAACATCCTTTCATGAGACGTTACAGCATTATTTAACGGTGATGTATGAACAAACAGCTAAGGCAGCAGATGAATTAGATTTGAATGCTATGTTACAAGAAAGAATGCGACATCATTACCAGCATGCAGTAAAGGAGATGGATGATCATTTTTCTACTAAGTTTGAATTAGCTGAATTTTATCAGGATGGAGTTACTATTCTAGATTATATTAAGAGACATCGTAGTAAGTATTTTTCAGCTAAGAACGAAGAACTAGTTGGTATTGAATTGCCAATATATCATCCTGTGAATCAAGACAAAGGTATTTACATGTTAGGATATATCGATGTTATTATTAGAGATAAACGTACAGATGAAATAACTATCATTGATATAAAAACTAGTACGATGGGATGGAACAAATATCAGAAAGCCGATTCTCTGAAATCATCTCAATTAGTTTTGTATAAAGAATATTTTGCAAAGCAATTTGGTTTCAATGTCGAGAAGATCAAGATCAAATATATGATTGTCAAGCGAAAGCTTATCGAAGGAGCAATGTTTCCTCAAAAGAGAGTACAAGAACATATGCCGGCCAGCGGTAAGCCGACTCGTAATAAACTTAATAGATCTATTGATGCTTGGGTAGAGACGTGTTTTGATAGCGAAGGTAATTATATATCTGATAGAGATTATGTTGCAAGTGCTGGTAAGAACAAGAAGAATTGTAAGTATTGTGATTTCAAAGATCGTGATGATCTATGTCCAAAAGCTAATAGAATAAAAGAATGAGAGTAGCAGTTATAGGTTCTCGTCAATATGAGAATATACGTAAGATAAAAAATTTATTAACAGATTTGAAACAGAAATTTGGTAAAGAATTAATTATTATAAGTGGTGGTGCGAAAGATGGTGCTGATAAGTATGTAAAGAAATTTTCAATAGAATTTGAAATTACATATAAAGAATATAACCCGGCTCATACACCAAAGAATTTATATAGTGCGATGTCTGAACATTATTATGATAAACCATACCATGTGTCTCAGTTTCATCATAGAAATAATTTGATTGCAAAAAATTGTGATTGTATGATTGCATTAGTTCCAAATGGTTCAACAGCCAATGGTTCAGAAAGTGCAATTAAATCTGCTCAAAAGCATGAAAAAAAGGTGGTTATCCTATCTTAAACAATATTTATATAAAAGTTATAAGGAGTAAAAATGCAAAAAATAGAGTTACCAAAACTTAAAAAACTAGACCCTAACAAACCAAAAAAGAAAAAGATATTACTATTATCTGACGACTTGAGAATGCATTCTGGAATTGCAACCATGTCCAAGGAATTTGTAATGGGTACGGTTGATAAATATGACTGGGTTCAATTAGGAGCCGCCGTTAAACATCCAGAAGAAGGAAAGGTTTTCGATGTATCAAATGATGTAAGAAAAGAAACTGGTATTGATGATGCATCGGTAAAAATATATGCATGTTCTGGATATGGCAATGAACAAATATTACAGCAGATAATGAATATCGAAAGACCAGATGCCATCGTACATTTTACAGATCCTAGATTTTGGGGTTGGTTGTATCAGATAGAACATTCAATTAGACAAAATATTCCGTTAATGTATTATAATATATGGGATGATCTTCCATATCCACATTGGAATGAAAGTGCTTATGAGTCATGTGATTTGATAATGAATATATCTAGACAAACACAGAACATCGTGACAAATGTATTGCAGAAACATCCAAAGCCGGATTGGGCAGTTCAATGGGTACCCCATGGGGTTAATTCAAAAAAGTTTTTCCCTATAACAGAGTTATCACCGGATTGGGAACAATATCAAGATTTCTTGAAAAATTTTAAAAGCAATCATGATTTTGATTTTATATTCTTTTGGAACAATAGAAATATTAGAAGAAAACAACCAGGTGATTTGATATTAGCATTTAAGCAATTTTGCGATAAGTTATCAGATGAACAAAAAAAGAAATGTGCATTATTAATGCATACTCAAGTATCCGATCCTAATGGTACAGATTTAATGGCTGTTAAACATGCCATTGCACCGGATTGTAATGTGGTATTCAGCGATCAGCCAGTCGATGTTAAAGTATTAAATTTCTATTATAACATGTCAGATGTAACTGTTAATATAGCTTCTAACGAAGGATTTGGCATTTCATGGTGCGAGTCGTTACATACTGGAACTCCTATTATTAATAATGTAACCGGTGGATTACAAGATGGTTGTAGATTTGAAGAAGATGGTAAATGGATAGAATTTGATACAGAGTTTCCTACTAATCATGCAGGTACATATCGACAACATGCCAAATGGGTAATGCCAGTATATCCATCAAATAGATCATTACAAGGATCACCGCAGACCCCTTATATATTTGATGATAGATGTGCTCCGGATGATGTTGCTATAGCAATGTATTATTGGTATAAGATGCCAAAAGAAAAACGTGAAGAATACGGCATGGCTGGTCAGGCTTGGGTTAATGGAAATGAATCTAATATGTCAGCTAAACGAATGTCTTATAGATTCGCAGAATGTATGGAGGAATGTTTTGAAAAATGGACACCTCGAGAAAAATTTACAATGTATAAAATAGAACCAAAACAAAAATTAGAAAACGTAGGAATAATATGAAACCATTTATAGTAGTTCAAGGACCGGTTGCAACTAGGTCCGGTTATGGAAATCATACAAGAGATTTAGTAACAAGCTTGATAAGAGCTGAAAAGTATGATATTCAAATTATATCATTGCCATGGGGTTCATGTCCTGCGGATGCATTGAAGATGGATAATCATGATCATTCAGAAATTATTAAATGTATAGCCACCGGTACTATTAATCGTAAACCAGATGTATTTATACAAATATCAGTACCGAATGAATTTCAAGCTCATGGAAAATTTAATATCGGCGTTACTGCTGGTATTGAAACAGACCAGGTATCTGCAGATTTTATAGAAGGGTGTAATAAAATGGATTTAATCATTACTACATCTCAACATTCAAAAGATGGATTTATTAAGAGTACTTATGATAAGATTGATGATAAGACAAAACAAAAAATTGATGAATTATCATTACAGAAACCAATTGAAGTGTTATTCGAAGGCATTGATACGAATATATATAAACGTGTAACTGATATACATGATACGGTTAGCACTCAAATGGGTGATGTAAAAGAATCTTTTGCTTATCTATTTGTAGGGCATTGGTTGAAAGGTGTTATAGGGCAGGATAGAAAAGATATTGGAATGTTAATTAAAACATTTGCTGAAACATATAAAAATAAAGCCAAACATAATAAACCAGCGCTTATATTGAAAACATCAGGAGCGACGTTTTCCATTATGGATAGAGATGAGCAGATACAAAAAATACAACAGATATTAACACCATATGGTAATAAAGCACCATCTGTATATTTGTTACATGGTGATTTAACCGATCAGGAAATGAATTCATTGTATAATCATCCAAAAATTAAAGCAATGGTATCTTTCACTAAAGGAGAAGGCTTTGGAAGACCATTATTAGAATTTACTGCAACTGGTAAGCCGGTTATAGCTTCTGGATGGTCCGGACAAGTAGATTTCTTAAAAGATTATTCAATTTTATTACCAGGTGAATTAACCGAAATACATGCATCAGCAGCAGATAAATTCTTATTAAAAGGATCTAAATGGTTTACGGTTAATTATCAATATGCATCTGCTATATTTAAAGATGTTACAGAAAATTATAAAAAGCATTTAGCGAAATCAAAGCAACAAATGAGATATACAAATAGTGAATTTACATTAAATAATATGGCTACTAAATTTGTCGAATTAGTAGATAGAGGATTGGAAAATGTTCCTCAAGAGGTATCTCTAAATTTACCAAAATTAAAAAAAGTTGAAAAACCTACACTTAAATTACCAAAATTAAAAAAAGTTGAAGCATAATGGAAACACAAGAAACTAATAACATTAAATTAGATTATGATGAAAAATCTCCTATAACAGGAAACGTATGTGTCATAGTCGAAGCAGATAAAGAGACTAATATCACATCTTATATGTGTATGGAATCTGGATTTACTACTACAGATAATATGAAAATCGATTCTGATATTGTCGAAAAATATGAAACTCGATTGACAGAATTAATGCGTGAATGTAAATTTGAAGATGAAGATCGTGGATTGGTATGGTATCCAGCATTTCTTCAAATGAATGGTATTGGAATGTTATATCCTATAGGTACATCTCGTGATGATATTAAATGGGAAGTATGTAAAGTTGTTATGATTGTGGGTGATGAAAGAAAAAAATATCCAATTCCTGGAAAAGAGGATGAATATTTTACATCTAGACTAGACGTTGATAATGCAGAACGATTTGATGGTGATAAATTTGATACTGCATTAGATAGATTTTATTCATTAGCAGCAGAGGCTTATCAAGAATTAGAAAAACAAAAAGCAGAATGAAAATAAGTTATGCAATCCCAGTATGTACTGAAATTGAAGAAATAAAAAATCTTACTAGTTATCTTTTAAAGTATAAATCAAAAGAAGATGAGATTGTTATTCTAGTAGATGAGTCAAACCATACACAAGAGGTAAAAGATTATGTAGAAATCTTTGTAGAAGAAAATATGGATGCCAATGTAATTCGTGCATATCATTCACTTAACAAAGATTTTGGTACACATAAAAATTATCTTAATTCATTATGTTCTGGAGAATGGATTCTTCAATTAGATGCCGATGAATACCCCGATGATTATTTAATGCAGGCAATTCCATGGTTCATCAATGAACATCCAGATGTTGAAGCATATTGGGTTTCGCGAATAAACACCGTAAGTGGTTTAACTAGAGAACATGTTGCAAAGTGGCAATGGAATGTTAATGATAAGGAATGGGTTAACTTTCCAGATCCTCAATTAAGATTATATAAAAATAGCAATGATATCAAATGGGAAGGTAAAGTCCATGAGCGATTAATTGGATATAAGAAATTTGCTCATATGCCAAGTAATCCTGAGTATTGTTTACATCATCCAAAATCAATAGAACGGCAAGAACGGCAGAACGCATTTTATGATACAATATGAAGGAGTTACAATTGAATAATAAAACATGGATAACAGAATACGTTGATAAAATAGTTTTGGTTAACTTGGTACATCGTAAAGATCGTTTACAAGAATCAATATCTGAATTAACTCGAGTTGGTATTGTTAATGATGTCGAGCATTTTGAGGCAATTGAACATGGGACAGGTATTATTGGATGTACTCAATCTCATTATGAATTAGTCAAGCATGCAAAAAATAAAGGATATAAAAATATTCTAATTTTTGAAGATGATATAGAATTTCATGCCGATGTATCTTTATTTAAAAATACTATACAATCAGCGTTTAAGACAATTAAAGAAAAACAATTATCACCTCATATGTTATATTTAGGCGGTAATGCTACACATGTACATGACGGCTATAATGATATTATACCATATCATGAACAGGTATCTGATCATTTATACCGATTAGGAGGCTGTAAAACTACTCATGCTTATATTATATTTGAATCTATGTATGATACTATAATTGAGGCATATGATAAAATCCAATGGGTACCAGAAGAATTTAGAGGTGATGATAGGATGAGTATTGATTTTTGGTATTTGAGTAGAATACATCATAACAGATCCGAATATAACATATATGGGGTTTATCCAGCATTGGCTGGTCAGCGAGAAAGTCATAGTGATATAATGGAACGTGTCATGTATTTTAATCTATTTGAAAAATATAACAAATTATTAGAGACTAATGGTATCGGCTAATTTAAAAGGTGGTTTAGGAAATTACATGTTTCAGATTGCAACCGCGCATACACTGGCTGTACGTAATAATGATATCGCTAAATTTAATTTCACATCTGCAATGCAAGTTCATAAAAACGTAGAACATTACAAGTCAAATATTTTTAGAAATGTAACGCATGGTGAATGTGAATTATTTTGGCAGTGGGATGAACCGACATTTACATTTAATGAAATTCCGTATAAAAATGGATTGTTGTTAAATGGATATTTTCAATCTGAAAAATATTTAGACCGAGACGAAACATTAAAATTATTTGAAATTCCAGATCATATCATAAAGACATTGAAAGATAAATATGGTTCGTTTGATGATATAGTTTCTGTACATGTACGCCGCGGCGATTATGTTTCAAAACAAGATAAGCATCCTGTACAAGATATAAATTTCTATAAACAAGCTTTTAATTATTTTGATAATTCAAAAAAATTTTATATATTTAGTGATGATATTGAATGGTGTAAAAATAATTTTATAGGTGATAATTTTGAATTTATCGAAAGCGAATCTGATTATATTGATTTATGGATGATGAGTTTATGTGAACATAACATTATAGCAAATTCATCTTTTAGTTGGTGGGGAGCTTGGTTAAATAAAAATATAGAGAAAACAGTTATTGCTCCAAAAATTTGGTTTGGACCAAAAAAGAAATTAGATGCTAAAGATTTAGTACCGGATAAATGGATAAGAATATGAAAGGATTATTAAGTATATACGGATCACATGACGCCGGCGCGGTGTTTATTGATAAAAATAATCAGCTAAAAATTTTAGAGTATGAACGATTTGTTAAAAAACGATATGCAATGTATTCTGCAAAATTTGATCGTAGAGAAAAAGATTTAGGTACAAATCAAGAATCGCGTGAAAAATTTATTGATTATATTAAAACACAGATAAACGACGACGTTCATACAATATTATATAATGGATTAATAGATTCGGATATAAATTATTTACAATCTAGATTTCCTGACGCGACATTCGAGTTATGTGGTCATCATATAGCACATGCATCTTCAGGATATTATACATCTGGATTTGATAATGCAGTTATATTTTCTGTAGATGGTGGAGGTATTGATCATGGTATGGTTGCATATACAAAAATATTTGAAGGTAATGGCAATCAGATAAAGTTAATAGATACACCTGATATAAATTTAGGAGTTGCGTATGGTCGTATAGGATGTGTAATATCAGAAATCAAACCAGGTCCGGATTCTAATCGCGATTCGCTGGTATATGCTGGTAAAGTAATGGGATTATGTGGTTATGGTAGTGTACAATCACATTGGATAGATGCAATGAAACGATATTATAATCATTGTGATCTAGCTACATTAGGACATGAGATAGGCATTGCATTATCATTTAACTCAATCAAAGATAAAACAAGTGCTGATTTAGCAGCTACATCACAATATGTATTTGAATCATTATTATATGATTTAATAAAACCATATGTAGAAAAATTTGATAATTTTGTTTTAGTAGGTGGTTGTGCTTTAAACGTGCTTTTCAATCAAAAATTGAAAATGATATTATCATCTAAAGAGAAAAATTTATATGTACCATCTAATCCAAATGATTGTGGATTAGCATTAGGCCAGTATTTATATAAACATCCAGAATTGAATCCAAGTACAAGTGTATACTCAGGTTTTGATATTTTAGATAGAAATAAATTTGGTAAATATATTAAAGAGCGTAACGCAGTTCCAATTGATTATGATGTTATAGTTGATTTAATAACTGATGGTAAAATTATAGGAATGGTAGAAGGATTTTCGGAAGTCGGTCCACGTGCATTAGGAAATCGTAGTATAATATGTGATCCGTCAATCGATGGTATGAAAGATATATTAAATGCAAAGGTAAAATTCAGAGAATGGTTCAGACCATTTGCTCCTGTATGTAGATTAGAAGATAAAGATAGATTTTTTGATAATACATGTGAGACTGAATTTATGAGTTATGCACCAGATGTTAAAATTCAATTTCAACAAAAATTGAAAGCTATATCACATGTAGATGGATCGTCACGATTGCAGACAGTTACTGCAATACAACATAAATCATTTTATGCAATATTAACTGAATTAGAAAAAAGAAATAAAATACCAGTTATATTAAATACATCGTTTAATATCAAAGGCATGCCAATATTAACTACAATTGATGATGCATTGTATTGTTTAGATAATACAGAGATGGATTATGTAGTAATAGAAGGATGGTTATTTAAAAGGAAATAATGAATATTTTAGTTACAGGAGGTACAAGTACAGTAGGCAAGCATCTCAAGGAGATATTACCCAATGCTGTATATATTAGCAGTAAGGATTGTGATCTAACAGATATAAAAATGGTTAGGTGGTTGATATCATCATATACACCTGATGTAGTTGTTCATTTAGCTGCCAAGGTTGGTGGTATACAAGATAACATTGCTAAACCCGCAGAATACTTTGATGATAACATATTAATGAATACTAATATATTGAAAGTTTCTCATGAGTATAAAGTCAAAAGATTTATAGGAATATTAAGTACATGTATATATCCGGATAAGGTAGATTCATATCCTATGAAAGAAGAAGTAATGTTTGACGGGCCTCCAACTCCTACTAATTTTAGTTATGGATATGCCAAGAGAGCTTTAGCAGTGCAGATTGAAGCATATAACAAGCAATATGGTACAGAGTACAATTATATTACACCGTGCAATTTATATAGCGAATATGATAATTTTGATAACGATAAAAAGATGCATTTTATTACCGCCTTGTTAAAAAAGATTAAAGTGAGTGATGGTGAATTAAATTTATTAGGTACCGGGAAACCACTTCGTCAGTTTATGTATGCAGGAGATCTTGCCAAGGTTATTAAGTTAACTATTGAAAATGATGTTACTGAAAGTTTTAATATTGCATATCCAGTAAATCAATCAATTAATGACTTAGCTGAAAAAGCATTAGGTTCTTTGAAGAAAAATTATTATATTAAGTATAATAATCCAGAACTAGATGGCCAATATCGTAAAGATGTTGATACAACAAAAATGCTATCTTTATTTCCGGAATTTAAATTTACTTCATATGAAGAAGGTATAAAAAAAGTATATGATAAAATTAGTTAGCGATACAATAGATAGACAAGACATCAATGCACTTGTCGAATGGTTACAGCAAGACCCGATACCAAGACTTACTAAAGGTGAATTAACCAAACAGTTGGAAGAAAAATGGGCAAAAAAAATAGGAACAAAATATTCAGTATTTGTTAATTCTGGATCTTCTTCTATCTTATTAACATTAGCAGCATTAAAAGAATCAGGTAAGCTAAAAAACAATAAAATAGTAGTGCCTGCGTTGAGTTGGGCTACGGATGTAAGTTCACCTATGTTGTTAGGTTACGATGTCACAATGTGTGATTGTAATTTAAGTGATTTGTCGTGTGATTTAGAAGCGTTAGAAGCAATATTTCGACGTGAAAATCCTGCTACATTTATTTTAGTGTCACCACTAGGGTTAGTCCCTAATATGTTAGAGATAACAAAGTTGTGTGCTAAATATGGTGTAATTCTATTAGAGGATGTTTGTGAGAGTATGGGATCTAAGTACCAACAACAGCATTTAGGATCGTTTGGACTTGCATCCTTTTTCTCAATGTATTTTGGTCATCATCTATCAACAATTGAAGGCGGCTTTATAAATACAGATGATGAAGATTTTTATCATTTGTTATTAAT
>TARA_R110001599_G_scaffold291176_4_pt1 | contig 32282 bp, 27 predicted proteins | sample TARA_R110001599 | Tara Oceans TARA_R110001599 (sample SAMEA4398360) | marine metagenome | biome: Polar Biome; feature: [MES] marine water layer (ENVO:01000295) within the mesopelagic zone...; material: water (ENVO:00002006), including particulate matter (ENVO:01000060) such...
CGCTTGCTGGCAATACCTTTTTTAAAAAAAATTCTCCCCTTTTTCAATATGTTAATTCTCCGCCCGGATCGACTGGCCGCCGGCGCCTGCGTCAGGCACTATTGCTGACTTTTGCGCCGGACGTGCGAGGACAGCATCATGTGGTTTCGTAATCTTCTGCTTTATCGTTTCAGCCAGACCATTCCCTTCAACGAGGCCGAGTTGATTGCCGCGCTCGAACAGAAGCCCGCTCGGTCGTGCGGGAGCCAGGAGACCCATACGCTTGGCTGGACAACGCCCTTTGGCAAGCATTCGGAAAACCTCGTGCAAGTTGCCGATGGCTATTGGTTGATCGCCCTGCGCAAGGAAGAGCGCATTCTGCCTGGAAGCGTGGTGCGCGAAAGCCTGACCGAAAAGGTGGACGAAATCGAAGCAAGGGATGCGCGCAAGGTCTACAAAAAAGAGCGCGATACGCTCAAGGACGAGATCATCATGTCACTCCTGCCCCGTGCGTTTACGCGCACCCAGACCACGCTCGCGTGCATCGCACCGCAGGAAGGCTGGATAGCAGTCGACACATCCAGCGCCAAGCGCGCAGAGGATCTGCTCAGCCTGCTGCGCGAATGCGCCGGTAGCCTGCCTGTGCGGCCCATGACAGTGAAGATAGCACCAGGCGCATGCATGACTGACTGGGTCAAGACTGGACAGGCTCCAGAGGGTCTGGTGGTCGGTGACGAATGCGAACTGCGCGACACTACGGAAGATGGCGGGATTATTCGCTGCAAACGCCAGGACCTGGCAAGCGACGAAATTCAGCAGCACCTGACCGTCGGCAAGCAAGTGAGTCAACTGGCCTTGCAATGGCAGGAGAAGATCGGCTTTACCCTGGATGACAAACTATCGGTCAAACGACTTCGGTTTGAAGATCTGCTGACAGATGAGGCCGACGATCAAGGCGGCGACGATATGGCTGGCCAACTCGATGCGAGTTTCACGATTATGGCAAAGAGTCTGTCCGAGCTTATTCCCGCCTTGACCTCTGCGCTTGGCGGAGAGGAAATCCCACAGGGAATTTGATGACCGGGGAATGGAAAAGCTATCCACAATATCTGTGGACAACTATGTGGATAGCCTCCTCAAAACCCTGTCAGAGCCTTGTAATATATGGACACGGCTCAAAATGGTTAAAAATTGATCAATTTTTTATTGTTTAAAATCAATAACTTACGATTGAGCTCAGTAATTCAGAGGCTTACAACGCAATATGTAAGTCGCTTTAGAGCATCATCTGGCCATTGTGTACAATGTCAACCCACCTGCCCGTGAGCAGCAAAAAAAAGTGCCCTATAAGGGCACAACTGCCTGATCGCGTTACTCAGGGCGTCGAACGTTGTTCGAGCCAGCGCTTGGCATCCGCTGCTGCTGCGCTGCGCGGATATTCCCGAGCCACATAGCGCAAGCGCGACGCACCCAACTCGCGCTTGCCTTTTTCTATCTCCCCTATAGCCAGGCGGTATTCAGCTCGAGCCATGCCCTCATGGAGTGTTTCCAGACGAGGAGCCACTTCGGGGCGATAAGCTGATTCAGGGTATGCACGTACAAAGGTGACCAAACGATCATGTGCACGCCTGCCGGCCGTCAATTGGGCAACTGCGTCCCCCTCTGCCAGCTCAAATCGAACGAAATCGGTCAGGGCAAGCAGATAATCTGAATAATCCGGATTAGGCGCATCCGCGTGTCGGTCCTTATACCCTTCCAGGAGGCGCTCTACCGTGCCCAGTTGGCCATTCTGCAGACAAAGGAACGCTGCTTCCTGCTCCAGCCCCGGATTGTCCAGGGGCAGGACCTGATCCGCTAACATCGGATCACAGGAGCCCATGCTGAGTTTGGCCTTGACGTCGACCACTTCCTTTGAGGGGGCGCTATTTCGGGCTGTACCGGTCGCGCAACCGGTAACGATTGCCACCACTAGCATGATAAGGGTCAAACGCATCGAGATTCTCCTTGAAAGGTTGATGCACTGGTCACTGCAGATTTGCACGCCAGCTTATCCATCCGTCGGCTGCAGGCTTGCCCAGCATGCTCAGACCGCCTACCAGGCCGGCTTCTGCAGTCGCCCTGGCTTGCAGGCGCGTATCCAGCGCCATTGCCTGTCCGGGTCTCCAACGCGCCGTCCCCTGGAGCCCCAGCGGCCCACCCTGATCTGATAGCGTAAATTGCAGCCAGCCTTCGCTATCGGCGAGGTCTGCCACAAGATTGCCGAGCGGGAGCGCGGTGGGAAGACCACCTGCCGCGGCCTCCCATACAAGTCGGCCCTGCGCACGGGTTACGTGTTCCATATCCTGTAGCTCCAAAACAGGCACATCGAGCTGCCAGGTTCCCTCGAGCAGAAAGGGCGCTTTGTTGACCGAAGCCATGGCTGCTGCATCCAAACGACCGCGAACGTCTTCGAGAGTCAGAGTATCAGTACCGATTTGCAAGGTAGCTCTCACATCCCCCTTGCGCGGCATCCAGAGAAGATCCAGCTCGATAGCCGCAGTCAGCAGACCAGCGGGGCGCCAGGACCAGGCCAGCGACCCCTGATCGATTCCATCCGCCTCGATCTTGTTGACCCTGCCCGTCCAGAGGGTGCCTGTGAGACCATAGAGCTCGACCTGGGCAGGCAATCGATCCTTGAGGTGGCTCCATACAAAGCTTGCCGGCAGGTTCCATATCAGGCTCACCAGAAAAAGCACCAGCGCGAGTATTGCCAGCCGTTTACCGCTCATTATGCGTTGTATCATCGTGGCTCCACCAAGACGCGAGCAGACACCACGCCGGGCTCGGCACCGGCACCCACAGACAATTGACTGACCAGCAGTCCCTGGCGCTGCTCCAGCTCGGCCAACCAGCGAACCAGCGCGTCAAAAGCGACCGCGTCGAACCATAGTCGTGCGCCTTCACCTTCTGGCTGTACACGCTCCATCGACTCCTTGAGTCCCGACGCATTGGCGGATACTTCAATCAACGTAAGCACTGAGCCCCCGGCAATCCCCGCAGAAGCCTGGCCGTTACTCTGCATGCCCGCACGCCGACGTACTTCCAGCGCAGCCTGCTGCATCCATGTATGGTCTGTGGTTAGCTGCATGACTTCCTGGCGCAGGTCCGCACGCTTGTTGATTACCGGCTCAACGATCAACAACCAGATAATCAACAAGCCAAGAACGCCCATCCCGGCCAGGAGTATGATCCTCTCTCGCGGTGCCAGGCCCGCCCACCAGTTATTCATGATTTTCTCCGGGAAACTTTCAACCGTGCTGTAACGCCTTCACTTCCGGAGTCCGCACCCTGGAGGGTTTCCTGTAGCTCAGGCTGACTGGCCAGGCCTGCCCGCAGGGCTTCCAGCTCGGCAAAGGATGCCAACTGCAGTTCTATCTCAAGCTCTCCAGGCGTTGCCCGGAACTGTATTATGCTGGCGCTATCGGTCTGTGCTAAGACGGCAAGGGCATCGTGCAGAAGTTCGCCGCTGCTGTTGGCCGAACTACCCGGTGCATTACCCTCGAGCACCTGGCGGAACTGCGTGACGGGTTGAACCATCCGGCTATTGGGGAGGCTACTTTCGAAGACTGCTTCAATACCTGCAACGAGGCGGTCGCGCTCACGCGACAGCGTCAACCACTCAAGACTGAACTGGGCCAGGAGGACCGCGAGCAGGACGCCCGCTGCCACCATGACCGGCCGCATCTTACGCCAGGGAGGCGCTGCCATGGTGGTAGCGTAAGGACCAGTGAGCAGATTCAAGGGCGGGTTAGGTTGCAGGCAATATTCCAGCGCCTTGTCCACAGTAACCTGAGCAGGGACCTCGGTGAAAATTACATCCTGATTCTGCTCAAGACCGAGATCGACCTTACTGAAACCGCTAGCCTGCACTACGCGCTCATCTTCTGGTAACGAGCTTAATCTGCGCGCCAGCCAAAGCCCCAGCAGTCCAACTTCGATGAGTACTGGCTCCTCGAAGCGTGACGTGATCAATGCCTGTGGCGCAGCACTTGGCCAGGGTGAGGGCCTCACCAACAATCCCTGCTCCGGGGTATCACCGCCATGCAGTACCGGTAGCGGGACGAGCGCCTCAAGGCGCCACTGACGGGACTCAAACAGCGCCTGCCAGTGATCCATTCTGTCTGTTTCAACCACCGCAGCTGCCAGACGTCCGTCACTGCGTCTTGGCCCTGGCACACAGTGCAGTAGCTCCAGGTCCTGGCTCACCTGGTCTTCCAGCGCGAAGGGTAATGCAGCTCGAACAGACGCAGCACGCTTTACCGGCATGTCGAGCCGATACAGGCTTACCGACGTAGCCGGTGCCAAGGCTCTAAGCCGCTGCCCCGCGAACCGGCTCTTCAGCGTCTGGAGGCTGTCGAGGCCATGCTCGCGCACGCCACTCTCGCGCTCCAGATGCCACCAGTTCACTAGCAAAGCTTCCTGGTCGTCTTCCTGAAGTTCTTCGGGTAATAAAACTATCAACATGATTCGATCCGCTATTGTCAGGGCTCGCAGGCCGTTTGTTCTCTGAGGACCACTTTTCCGTTGGCAGCATCAATCAGCGAACACTGATAGAACCGCCGCTGGCCGAATTCGGCGACCAATTCCAGTCGCATATACCAGGGAGCCTGGTCACCGGCAGGCCGCCCGGTAAAGATATTTCGCATGAGTTCCGGACTACGCTCCGGGTCTATTGGACTGGCTTGACCCGGATAGGCTGTAACAAAGGGACCAAGGGCCTGCCACGCTTCGCTGGTCATGCCCAATACCGAGTTGAGCTCCGAGGCAACCTGCATTTCGCGGTTGCCGGAAACACGCGACGGGTCGGCAGCACGATAGGAAGGGTCGTCAGTTTCGGGATCCATCCAGTCGGTTACAGCCAACGCCAGTTGCGCGCCAGAGGGCATAGTTACCCCTTTCTCGTTACCCACTTCATCCACCAGACGAGCGAAGTAACCCTGTTCTGTCTCATCTGCGCCGGCAAGGGCGTTTAGATTGTAACGACACTGCATGTTGTCTACCGTCGCTTGCAACCGGACCTCGTCAACCATGAACGGCAAGGTAGGTGAGCGGCAGGTATCCCAGGGCAAATCGTCGGGTCCTTCGACACGCTCGAGAAACTGAATCACCATGTTTTCTCCCCCCTGAGCGATATGCCGTGACTGATCCCGTTCGAATACAGCACTGGTTCGTCGGATATCAACCTGACTGCGCATAGCCATCGCCACCGCAGCAGTGACTGCTAGTGCCACTACCAGCAGCGCGGTCAGCAGGGCCACCCCCTGCTGCCTCCTGGCTATGGTTGTGCGAGCTGCGTATCTCACATGCCCACCGCCATCATCCGTCGGATGACTCCGTATTCAGGCAGATCCAGTACGATTTCTATTGCCATCGGCAGCTCCACACTTGCCGCATCAGCGTTTGCGGCCGGCCAGGAGTCGACACGCTCAAGCCCTGCCTCAGTGCGCACTACAAGAGCGAACCCGCTCTCCATACCCAGCAGCTCATCTTCAGCGACCAGCTCGCCAAAGGGCTGCACACGAGCGCTTTCGGCATCAACTATGTCGACACCCGGCCAGAGTTGCCGTTCCAGCCCCCGATCGGTGATCAACCAGGCCGTCCGCCGCAAACGCTGATCACCCCCGGCACCCGCCCTGACCAACTCCAACAGTTTCGCATCACCCCCAGCGCGTAGGCGCAACGGCGGCATGCGATCGCCAAATTCATCGCGTACGGCTACTGCAACCACCTGCGCCAGGTCACGCTCCAGTACACTGAGAGTGACCTGCAAGTCAGCCAGCCTGCGGGCATGGACCTGCGTGACCTGATCTGCAGACAACACTGCGCGCAGCCCGCCATAGGCCACCACACTCATGATTGCGAACACCGCCATGGCAATCAGCATTTCCAATAGCGTGAAGCCTCGCTGGGCATTACCGAGAGACTTTGTCATGGCAATACAAACCCACTGACAAAGGCGCGCTGGTCATCCTCTCCCTGCGCCAGCAACCACAAACGGATATCCACGCGCTTGACCGCTGGCAGCGGCATGGGCGCCTGCGGGGTGTAGTCGCTTATCTCAACCTGGTAGCCATAGCGAAAAGGCCCCATCACGGTGTCACCGGTGCGATTTCCTTCCGCCACCGGACGCATTCCGGTTTCATATTCGGCCAGTAGATTCTGGCCCGCCCAGTGAGCCAGCGTGCGCTCTTGCAGATACAGTGTATTGCGCGAATGGTCGGACCCGCCCTTGACCAGGGCAGCGAGTGCAACGGCGAGAATCGTCATCGCCACCAGCACCTCCAGCAGTGTGAAACCTTTATTCCGGGAACGCATCGAGCACCTCGACACTGCCTTCCATACCGATACGGATATGTCGCTCCAGCGGTTTGCCCGGAACTTTGAGAGTGATGATGCCAGGCGTCATTTCACCCGTATTTCCAAGACGCACATGGGGTTCCCATCCGCCAGTCTGGGGCAAAGGCTGCCTCTCGCCTTCTGCTTCGAACGCCATCTCTATAACGCCCGGCTCCAATTGCCGTATGCCCAACTGCTGATCCACAAGGGGGCGCCATTCGCGGGTCGAATCGTCGAGAATGACCAATTCAAGAAAACTGTAACTTTCCGGACGTAAGCCCAGAGCCCGTTCTGCCGCACCGGTTATCAATAATTCGTCGCGAGCAAGACTCAGCACCCCGGCCAGCCGCTGGGTCTCAGTACGCAACTGGCGCTCTGCACCATCACCAATCGACAGGGTGGCCAGGCTGGCTACAATGCCCACCAGAACCAACACCACCAAAAGCTCTATCAGGGTAAATCCCCTGTGGGCTCTGGCACGGCTGGTCATGGCGAACAGAGTCATAACTAGCGTTGCTCGTTCTGGTCGACGTTCCAGTTGCCCACGTCGGCATTGGCACCTTCACCACCGGGGCGGCCATCGGCACCCAGGCTGTACAGGTCATAGTCGCGACCATCGCGTCCGGGCCGTAGATACTGATAATCGTTGCCCCACGGGTCCTTCTGTAACCGGTCGATGTAACCGCCGGAGCGGTAGTTGCGCGGTGCATCGCTGCCACTGGGCTGCGCAACAAGAGCGATCAGGCCCTGCTCGGTTGTGGGATAATTGAAATTGTCCAGCCGGTACAGGTTAAGCGCACTCTCCAACGCACGGACGTCGCTCTGTACCTTGGTAATACGTGCCTGATCCGGTCGATCCATGACTCGCGGCACCACAACGGCAGCCAGGATGCCCAGGATCACAACCACTACCATCACTTCTATCAGGGTGAAGCCGCGCTGCATTCCTGTTGGTTGTTGCATTCTCATGGTCATAATCAGTTCACCAATTGGTTGAGTTCAAATATCGGCAGCAGGATGGCCAGCACTATGATCAGCACGACCGCTCCCATTGCCAGAATAAGCAGCGGCTCAAACACGCCCATCACAATAGCGATACGCGCTTCCAGCTCGCGCTCCTGAGTTTCCGCGGCCCGGTCGAGCATCTGATCCAGCGTGCCGCTGCTCTCTCCGCTTTTGATCAGGCTCAGCGTCATGGGCGGAAAGTACCCGCTACGCTCCAGGGCATGACCTACTCCAGAGCCTTCACGCACCCGCTTGGCTGCGTCGCTAACGGCATCACGCATGGGGACGTTAGTAACAACACTCGCGCTCATGTTCAGTGCATCCAGCAGCGGCACGCCGCTACCGGCCAGAATATTCAACGTGCGCGCAAAGCGGGCCGTATTCAAGCCGCGAATCAGGCGGCCTAGAAGTGGCACGCGCAGCAGCCACGCATCCCATCGATATCGCGCTGCCGGTTTCTTGAGTAGTTGTTTGACCAGGGCAATCGCGCCTACCAGCACTACCAGCATGAGTAGCCCCCAGTTACGCAAGGCGTCACTCGTCGCAATCAGTGCTCGGGTGAGCCAGGGCAACTCCTGATTCATGCCCGCAAAGACCTGAACCACTTCGGGCACCACATACGTGAGCAACGCGATGGTGACCAACAGGGCGATGACTGTCAGAGTCGCGGGATAGAACATGGCCAGCTGGATTTTCTGGCGCATCGCATTCTGCGCTTCAACGTTGTCAGCCAGGCGCTCCAGCACCAGGTCCAGTCGACCCGCCTGTTCGCCGGCGGAGAGTGTGGTGCGATAGATAGCCGGAAAAACGGAAGGAAATTCGCCCAAGGCATGGGCCAGTGGCAGGCCTTCCATTACGCGGGTACGTACAGCAGACAGGGTGGACTTGACCCGCTGGGTTTCACTCTGCCGCGCCACGGTACCAAGCACTTCCTCAATGGGCATACCCGCGCGAGCGAGTGTCGCCATCTGGCGTGTGGCAAGCGCCAGCTCCAGGGGCTTGATGCCGCGCTGGAACATGGGCGTACGCATGACCGATTTGCGTTCGGCGACCTGATTGACCGACATGGGCATCAGACCCTGCTCACGCAGCCTGCTGCGCACCTGGCGCGAGGAATCCCCCTCCTCCACGCCTTTGCGCGTGCGTCCCGCCGGATCTACTGCTACATAATCAAAAGCAGGCATGATCAATCCTCCCGGGTGACGCGGAGGACTTCTTCAAGCGTAGTCTGACCGGCAAGCACTCGGCGCAGGCCGTCCTGGCGTATGCCAGATTGGGCCAGACGCGCGTGCCGAATCATTGCTTGCTCACTGGCACCATCGTGAATAAGGCCGCGCAGGGTCTCATCCACCTCGATCAACTCATAGATACCGGTCCTGCCGCGGTAACCGTTGTTATTGCACTCATCACAACCCACCGCGCTATACAGCTCAGGGGCTGCGCTTTCTTCAATGCCCATCAATCGACATTCACTGGCAGAGGCCTGATGCGCGCTGCGGCAGCTGGTGCACAGCGTACGTACCAGACGCTGCGCGAGCACACCATTGAGGGTTGAGGAAAGCAGAAACGGCTCGACGCCCATGTCCCGCAGACGAGTGATTGCGCCGGCAGCGGTATTGGTGTGCAAGGTCGAAAATACCAGGTGGCCGGTAAGACTGGCCTGGATCGCAATCTGTACGGTTTCCACATCACGTATTTCACCGACCATCACCACATCCGGATCCTGACGCAAAATGGCACGTAGACCACGTGCGAAGGTCATGTCGACCTTGGTATTGATCTGAGTCTGGCCGATGCCATCCAGGTAGTACTCAATTGGATCCTCAACGGTGAGGATATTCTTGCTGCGGTCATTGAGCTGCATCAACGCCGAATACAAGGTTGTAGTCTTGCCCGAACCGGTTGGCCCGGTAACCAGGACGATACCGTGCGGCCGAGCAATAATGCGCTCCATGGCCGCGTAATGGTCAGCGCCCATGCCCAATTGGCGTAACTCCAGGCGACCGGCCTGCTTGTCCAGCAGACGCAACACGACTCGCTCGCCATGACCGGAGGGCAGTGTGGACACCCGAACATCGACGGCCCTGCCGACCAGACGCAAACCGATGCGACCATCCTGTGGTAGACGCTTCTCGGCAATATCCAGCTTGGCCATGACCTTGATACGCGACACGATCACCGGCGCCAGCGCACGGGGCGGCTCGAGAATCTCGCGCAATACGCCATCCACGCGCAGACGAATCGATAGGCGATTTTCAAAGGGCTCGATATGAATGTCGGACGCGTTTTCCTTGACTGCTTCGGACAACAGGGCGTTGATCAGGCGAATGATCGGCGCCTCATCCTGGGATTCAAGCAAGTCCTCAGGCTCGGACAGCGACTGAGCCACCGACATGAGATCGGCGTCTTCGCTCAAACCTTCAACAAACTGCATCGCATCGTTCGCCGAACGCTCGTAGCGATCACGCAATCGGCTGGCAAAGGAGTCGTCGTCCAGGACCTGTGGTTTGAGCGGATGCCCTACCCGGCGCCGCAACTCCAGCAGCGCCTGGGGGTCACAGTCGGCCCGCACGTATACATCCAGCTGGCCGTCCTTTACGTTCCCCGGCAGCACACCAAAGCGCCGGGCAAAGCGGTAGCCCGTCTCCGCCTGGGGCCCCGGCTCAGCCGGAAGCGCGGCAGCAATATCGGTATCGCTCATCGCTACATCCCTATTGGCTGGCGGGTGGTGTGGGGATACTCATTACGCCGGGCGCAGCAGCTGCACCGGTCATCGCATTCTCGAAAGGCGGCGGCAGGCTGAGCAGGTAATTCCAGTCAGGCAGAATCGGGCGCGACTCAGGGAGCAAGGTGTCACCCCGGCTCTGGGCATCCACCTGACGATCGCGAATGTAGGTATATTTCGACTGCGTCAGATCCGCCGCCGTAGCTGCATCACGAATAATCACGGGGCGCAGGAAAACCATCAGATTGCGCTTTTCAGTACGTGCGGTTTCATAACGGAAAAGCTGACCCAGGTATGGAATATCACCCAAGCCTGGAACCTTGTCGGCGGTTTCAACCAGCTGGTCATCAATCAGACCACCGAGCACAATCAGTTGATTATCATCAACCATGACGTGGGTCTTGATACTGCGCTTGTTGGTGATGATATCCGCGGCGCCCGTTGCGCCCGAGGCAATCTGCGACACCTCCTGTTCAATCTCCAGCCTTACCGCGCTACCTTCGTTGATCTGAGGTTTGATCCGCAACTTGATACCGACATCCTGTCGCTCAATCGTATCGAAGGCCTGTCCTGACTCCTCGATGGAGCGTCCGACGATAAAAGGCACGTTCTGACCGACCACGATCTCGGCCTCCTCGTTGTCCAGTGTCATCAGGCTGGGAGTAGAAAGAATATTGCTCGAACTGTCGCCTTGCAGCGCACTGACCAGCAATGCAATCTGGGTGCTACCAATGCTTCCAAAGCCTCCAAGGCTCAGTCCGTCGCCTATGGACGGTGGGGCAGTAACATCGCCATTGAGAAAGGCGTTACCGCTAGCAGCCAGGTTGACGATGCTGCCGCTGGCACCGCGGTTGAAATTGATGATACCCACACCGCCGTTCTCACTGCCGATACCCCATTGCACACCCAGCTCCTTGGCGCGGTCATAAGACACCTCGGCGATCACCGCTTCGACCAGTACCTGAGCGCGGCGGATGTCGAGCTGGCGGATGATAGAGGCCATTTCACGGGAAAGCTCTGCAGGACCATAAATCACCACGGAATTGGTGCTTTCATGGGCCTCAACCCGAATATTCGATTGCTGACTACTTGTATTGCTGCCGGACATCCCACTGCCGTCGCTCGACTGAATACCTGACGCCGCGCCAGCCCCCGGAACTACCCGCCCCTCAACAATCCCCCTAAGCACCTCGGCGACCTGTTCAGCCTTGGCGTAACGCAAATAGTGAACCTGGGTTGCACCGTCTTCGGCTGGCATGTCCAGACGCTCGATAATATCGCGCAGCGATGCCCGGCTTTGCGGGTCACCACGCAAGATCACGGTATTGGTGCGCTGGTCGGCAATGATGCCAGGGCGCTTGGTGAAGTCTTCACCAGGTGTGGGCGCATCAAGCGTCTGCAGCACCCGCACGACATCGCTTGCCGAGGCATGTTCGAGCGCTACAATTTCGAAGTCTTCCATCGACTCTAGGTCGATCCGCTCTATCAAAGCCTGGATACGACGCACATTGGCAGCCGTATCAGCGATGACCAGGCTGTTTGATTCAGCGGCTGCAGCCAGATGACCACCCTTGGGGACAAGGGGCCGCAAGATGCGCACCAGTTGGCCTGCATTGATATGCTTGACGCTGATCACATGGGTGATTATCTCGTCGCCAAGACTGTCGGCCTGCAGATTGGACACTTCGTTTTCCTTGGCCTGAACCTCGGGCAGAATCCTCACCACGCCATCAGCACCGGTTACTGCCGCGAAACCATAGGTTTTCAGTACGCCAAGGAACAGGTTGTAAAGCTCACCGCGCTTGACCGGTTGGCCGGACACAACATTGACCTGGCCGCGCACACGCGGGTCAACAATGAAGTTGATGCCGGTTTCCTGACTGACTATTTCAATCAGGCCATTTATCTCGGCATCACGCAGATTGAGCACCAATTCTTCGTTCGGGTCTCCGGCGAAATCGGGCGTCTGAGCCTGCAAGCCTGCGCTAATAAGACTCAAACCCAGCGCCAGCGGCACCGCACGGCGGGCAAAACGGGACAGCATCAGCATCGTGTCTCAATCCATCGTTATTGTAATGGTCATGGGCTCACCGTTGCGATCAAGCGACAGGCTGACGGTATTACCGGTCAGTGTCTGCAGGATGTCACGGTAATCGTTGATTTCGGCGACGGGGGTGCCTTCCACGGCAGTGACCACATCACCCGACTGCAGACCTGCAGCTTCGAATTCTCGCGCGTTGCGCGCCGGACTGACTTCAAGCCCGTACATCGCCCCATCGATCAGAACCGGTGTTGCGCTAACCACCTCCATGAACCGCTGGGGATTGTTCATCCATTCCTCGCGGTCAATGCGCGCCACGCCGCCATCAGCCGCAATGGTGAGGTTCGGATCGACCTGAGGCAGCGCTGCTGCCCGGCGGGCTGGGGCTTTGGATGATGCAAGGGAGGCACGTTGCAGCCGCAACGTTTCAAGTTTGCCGTCACGGGCGAGAATCACGCGATCAGCCAGTACCTGCTCGAGCCGGACGTTACCAGGCAGGCTTGCACCCACCCGATAGGCTTTTTCAGCTTGGCCCTGGGGGGCCAGAATAGCAGTGCTTCGCTCTGGATCAGGGTCAGTAAGCACCCCCTTGAGGATCCAGCTCAAGGAAGTATCAGGCGCATTCAGCGCAGCGTTACGCTGCTTGCCGGCTGCGCTTCCGAAGACTGATAGTCCAGCGACTTCGGCAAACCCTCCCCGTGCACCGCCGGCGGACCCATCGCTTATAGTCAGTGGACTTGGCGCTGGAGAGGGAAGAACGCTCTGCGGCTCAACCACAGTCCAGGTCAAACGCCCCAACAATATGGCGGTGATGGCAACCAGCACGATCACAAGCAGTCGCAGGGAAGAATCCAGGGGGAATCGGGCGTCCAGGGGCATGCGTTCTCCAGGCAAAGACAATGGGCTTGGTCAGCTGCCCAGGCGGTATCTGACTATACCGACCTTTCTTTGCAATTTTATTGTTATGAGTCTGAAACAAGCGGAACAGACATCTGGATTGTCACGAAATTGCCATCCGCCGACAACCCCCCTGAACGGGTTAAAACCGGGATTGGACCGACTGATGCTGAAATAATGGCCTTAATACACCATTTATTAACCAACACAATCACCCTTATGGGTTATTCGCCCGAAACAATGATCAGCGCTAGTAATGAAGCGCCATGCATGTACCCAAAACCAGACCAACGACCTCATCTGGCGCTTGCTACTACGGGGGTTTGACGCTTTACTCTAATCCGCAATGCCAGTACTCGAGTATGACACTACAAAAACAATTTTTTGGCCTTGCCTGTCAGGAGAACAAAAACAATGAATATGATGAAGAAAACCGCCTATCTGGGCATGGTTATCAGTGCAGTCGCGCTCTCAGGCTGCCTGGGTGGCAGCGGTGGCAGCAGTAGCAACATCGAAGGTCCTACACCTCAGCAACAACGCGTTACTGACGGTTTTTTTGAAGTTGATCAAGCCCAGTTGGCCTTTGGTTCGCTCGCAGCCGGTGTTCCTGCCTATGACAATACAAGCCGCTGGACTGGCGTAATCGACAATGCCGGTTATCGTGTGGAAGTTCCGGAGAACTGGAATGGGATGCTGGTGATGTACGCCCACGGTTTCCGCGGAGAAGGATCTGCCCTTACGGTTGATAGCCCACCGATGCGTCAGTACCTGATTGATAACGGATATGCCTGGGCAGCCTCCTCCTACAGCACCACCTTTTACGACGTTCTTGCTGGCGTTGAGGATACCAACAAGCTGGCCTTGGCGTTCAATGATATCGCCGCAAACAATGGCCGTCCGCTGGCCGCCCCGACCAAACGCTACATTACCGGCGTGTCCATGGGTGGTCACGTAACAGCCGCCGCTGTCGAACTGGAAACTCAGCAAACCGCCAACAACTTTGTCCCCTATGACGGCGCTGCGCCAATGTGCGGGGTTCTGGGCGACACCGAACTGTTCAACTACTTCGGCGCGTACAGCCTGTCGTTGTTCGAATTTGGTGGCGTGCCGGCCAACAGCTACCCAATCACAGATGTACCGGCGAAGCTTACCGCAGCGCAAACAGCCCTGTGGACAAATTACGCGACCAACAAGAACGCAAACGGTCTTACCGCAGCCGGCCTGCCGTTCTACGCTACCCTGCAGAACCTGAGCGGCGGACCACGTCCTGTTTACGCCGTTGCATTCGGCGGCTTCCAGGATCTGTTACAGGGATTCGCTGGAGCAGACGGCACCGTAACGGGAATTCTCAACCGTAACGTAGTCGATACCCGTGATGTTACTTACCGCTTCCAAAGCACGCCTGGTCAGCCTTTAACCCCTACAGAACAAGGCTTCAACAACACTATTTACCAGATCACACCTGACGCCAACGCCAACGCTCTGCGCGATGACGGCCTGCGCTTCATACCCAAGGTAAACGGTAATCTGTACAAGGCTATTCCCGTAGTCACCGTGCACACCCTGGGCGACCTGTTCGTTCCTATCAAGATGGAGCAGATTTACAACGAACGCATGAACCAGAATGGCTTCGGTGGTCAGCTTGTTCAAAGAGCAGTGCGTGCTCCCGGACACTGCGACTTCTCGTTTGCCGAGTTTGAGCAATCATTGGACGCGATGCTGGAATGGGAACAGAACAACATTAAACCAGCCGGCGATGACTTCATGACTCCGGCAACAGTGGCAGACCCACAGTTTGGCTGTCAGTTTACGGTTGATGGAGCGCCACAAACCGCTACGCGGGCTGCGATTTCTCCGCTGATTGGAGCCTGTGCTCCCTAAGGGAATTGTTGTTTGGAGCTAATGAAGGGCTGGCACACACTGTGTCAGCCCTTTTTTTTTCAAGCCCCAGCGTTTCCTTGACCCTCGGTTTGACGTTACTGAGACGCAACTCCTGAACTGCCTCCTGAACCACCTCCAGCTCCTCCCGAGGCAATTGACTGGTGACCTGTTCCTGCACCTGGGCCATGGCGGCTCTCGCCTTGCCCAGCATCAAACCAGCCATATTGATGATCACCAGCGCCTTTTGCGGCCCGAGCACCAGCAGTGCCACTACCAGCACCAATACCCATTCGCTGAGCCCGTTATCAAACATGTCTGGCACCCCATTCAGGAAACGGCTTTATCATTCTGATGAGTCCGGCTGTGCTGCAGATCCGTCTCAACATCAATTGCCAGGGCGTCACGGGATTCTTCGCCATCCCTGACGGCTTTCTTGAATCCACTCAAGGCGCCACCCAGGTCACCACCGATACTGCGCAACCGCTTCGTGCCGAACAGCAACATCACTATCACCAGAACAATCAGCAGCGAGCCGATACTTACTCCACCTATACCCATGACTATTACTCCAGAAATAAAGACGACGCACGATTGGGCGTCGCAGCAAAATTGCCGGCAGCTCGTCCCTAAGCTGCCGGCAGCGCTATCAGCTACCGATAATTCCGCCATCATCCTTCCAGACAACAACTGTGGAGGAACGGGGCGGGAACAAGCCAGGACTGTTGTCAGGCCAGGTGCTTTCATAGTTGCCCGCCGCAAAATCTGCCGGCGAAGTACCATCACCCGGGTGCTGAACGTTGATGAACATGGTCCTCTGGTCTGGAGTCATGGTGATACCTGTGATCTCCTGTCCCAGAGGGCCGACCAGGAAGCGCTTCATATCCCCAGTCTTTGGATCAGCGGTCAGCATCGCGCAATTACCAAAGGGATCAGTCGCACCACTGTCCATCTGAATCCATACACGGCTGTCAGGATCTATCCACATGCCATCTGGCGAGCTCAAGATGTTGTCGGCTGTCAATTGCTCGCCCTTCGGATCCTGGCCAACACTGGGAGCGGAACCAAATTCCCCACTGGTACCCGCGAATAGGAAGATATCCCAGTCAAAAGTCGTTGCAGCGTGGTCACCACCGGTTTCCGCCCAGCGGATAATGTGGCCGTGCGGGTTGCCTGCACGCGGGTTGGCTTCATCGGTCTGAGCAGCAGTACGGCGGCTGTTATTGGTCAGCGTGAAATACACATCGCCATTGGCCGGGTCGACTGCACCCCACTCCGGACGATCCATCGGGGTAGCTCCGAGCAAATCGGCAGCTGTACGGGTATTTACCAGCACATCAGCCTGGCTGGTGAAGCTGTTAGCGGGCGTCAGACCATTCTGGCCGAAGACCAACGGCAGCCATTCACCGGTGCCATCTGCATTGAACTTGGCAACGTAGAGTGTGCCGGTATCAAGCAGGCTGCCCGAAGCGGTCGCCGAATTGTAATTGGTGGCGGAGACGAACTTGTAGATGTATTCAAACTGAGAGTCGTCACCGGAGTAACAGACCACTGGCCGCCCTTCTACCGCCGGCGCGAAAACCACGCCCTCGTGGCCGAAGCGGCCCATTGCAGTGCGTTTGACGGGCGTGCTGTCGGGGTCGAATGGGTCGATCTCAACCATCCAGCCAAAGCACACGGGCTCATTGCGGTAGTCCTCAATCGCGGAGGCACCTTTGATGCTGGCATCAAAGCGAATGTACTCATCCGCACCCGAGTCAGCCGACTCCCAACCGTAACGTCCATTGCTACCGGTAGGGATACCATAAGCGGCATGTTCGCGGGGATTGTCTCCACTGTTGGAGAAATAACCCGCCCAGTTTTCTTCGGCTGCCATGTAAGTGCCCCATGGGGTGTAGCCGTTACCGCAGTTGTTCAGCGTACCACGCGTCATGGTGCCATTCGGGCTGTATTTGGTCTTGACGAAATCGGTGCCGCGAACCGGCCCTTGAATAGCCATGGGGGTCAGGGCAGTGATACGGCGATTGAGTGCGTCCGGCTGCACCTGCCATTCCTTATTAGCCCCCTGAACGACGCGAACGATCGACACACCGTGCGCATTCATTTCCTTGAGCACTTCATCTGCAGGTCTTTTGCCTGCCACTAGCGGCGGAACAGCACCACCGCTCAGTGCGACGCCCTGCGCGCGCGCGTGCATAAGGCGCGGTTCGATGTACTCATGATTCAAGACCAAGAGGCCGTCTACCGAACTGTCGTTGATCGGAAAGAAGTGCATACCGTCATGGTGCGAGCCTACCTGCGACGCCTGGTCCGCCCCCGTACTATTGACTGAAAAGGTCGGGAAATCACCTGTGATAGGAGTGCCCCAGGGAATCAGAACCTGATGGCTATACCCTTCAGGCACAGTGATCACGTCCAGACTGTTGACAGGGACAGCAGAAAAGCCGAGCAGCGCCGCAGCAGGCGGCGGTGTACCATCATTATCATCGCTATCAGAACCGCTATTGCAGCCCGCCAGACCCAGCCCCATAAAACCTATGGCCGCGGCTCCGGCACTGCCTTTTAGCAACTGACGACGGTCCAACCGGGCTTCGAGGACGCTGGCAAACAGAGGCGCAGTTGATCTTTCGCGAACCGGCTCATCGCCCTCGCCGTTATCAATAATGGTCAGGTCATTGTGCATTACTGTAGACATCCGGACTTCCTCATCGGGTTATTAGAATCAACCTGGACATAATGGGAATCACAGATGACAGAAAGACTTTTGCTTAATGAAGCTTGTGCGGATGTTTGGCGACAGAATTGAGGCAGAAATATGACGGGAGCAGTGTCTGTGGCACTTAATCGTCATGAACTAAGCTTTGTCGCTTGGGGTTCATCCCCACGGATGCAGGGGACGCGATCCAAGCGAATCTGCCAGCAAAGCCAAGCCTGCCACAAGCCCATATTCTTGCTTGCAGCTAAAGCCGAACAAAAAAAGCCCCGGGCACAGAATCAGTCCATGGCCGGGGCGGTTTACTTCACGCTAGTGCACGCCTGAAGCAACTGTGCAAACACTAGCGTCAGGCTTACTGGATCGATTCAGCCAGCCCGGTTTCAACCGTAATATCACTTCCTGGTCCAATTTCCACAAAGGTGTCGTTATTCAATGTGTAGGCTGGCCACAGCAGGCTATTGGTACTGGGATCACCGGTTTTGGCAAAGTTGGTCCACATTGTCATGGTCTTGTCAGCAATGGCTATATCGGTCGGCCCATAGCGCATGGAGGCGAATACGTCCGCCGGATCACCTTGCGCACCCGTCACCCCGTTGCCATTGAGGTCACCAATGGCCGGCCGCGTGCCCTCGGGTGTCAAGACCAGCCCAAGCAGGTAATTCTGCACCATGGCCGCCGGATAGTTGAACAGGTACGGTAGTTCGCAACCATGGCAGCTCGCCAACCCCAGCTCCGTCCAGCCCGGCGGTACGCGGCTGAACTTGTAGATGAACTGCTCGGACTGATATTGCGCCGACCGCTGCGCCAGCCATATTGGCAGAGCCGCGCGCAACGTTGTGTAGTCACCCGAGGTGACACCCGCCATCAGCGGCACATCGCTGGGCATACCGTTCACCACATTCTGGTAGTAGGTATTCGGCTGGTAGTAGTTATCCGAGTTGGGGCGGTAGGTCTGACGAGGAATATTGTTGTCCTGATCCGCCTTCACCAGTTCGTTCCAGGGTAATGCCCGCGCCTGCTCCAGAGTAGTTATACCCGCACGTTCAAACAATGCAGAGCCTATGGCTTCTGACTCGGCCAGGGACACTTCCGGGCCACTGGTGGTATCCAACGGAGCAAAACCGCTCTGCACTATTGCCTTGTGAAACAGGCCGGTAGCCTGCGGAGAATTCATCAATGAGTAGACCTTGCCGCCTCCGCCAGACTGCCCAAAGATCGTCACGTTACCCGCATTGCCGCCAAAGGCTTCAATATTGTCCCGTACCCACTCAAGCGCCATCACCAGATCCATCTGCCCGTAATTGCCAGAGCCGCCATAACCGCTTTCCGCTGTCAGCAATGGATGGGCGATATAACCGAAGGGACCCAGGCGATGATTGACGGTGACCAGTACAACACCCTTTTCGGTCAAACCGTTCGGATTGTTGTACTGGGCCGAGTTGGCCGACAGAATCGCAAAGGAACCGCCGTGGAACCAGACCATTACGGGCAGATTCTCGGCATCCTTGGGAGCAGTGATATTCAGATAGAGAGAGTCTTCACTCATGCCACCCTCATTAACACTCTCCAGGGCGGTATCCTGTGCAGATTGGTCCGCCCAGGAAACGGCCTCCCGTACACCATCCCAGGACTCCAACGGTTGCGGGGGCGTCCAGCGCAGCTCCCCTAGCGGTGGTTTCGCATAAGGAACACCTAGAAACTGCCAGGTATCGTCGGTCGCAGCAAAGCCTCTGACGTCGCCCGAATTGGTAGTGACCACCACCCGCTCGCTGGTTGAACGGCCAAAATGCGCCAAGGCATCGGCCGTACTGATCGCCGTGCGCGCCCGGGGGTCGGTGTCGCTGAAGGCGCCAGCTGTTTCAAGCGTGGACAGCACGGTAGTCAGTTGGGTACGGAAATCAGCAGCAGACTGACCTAGATCCAGAACATTTGCATTGAAGGAAACCTCGTCGCGGATCTGCTGGGTGATCTGGATGCCGTTGTTCAGGTCTCCGTCAGCGTCCAGACTCTGGAGCAGCACGAGCATGTTGCTCACACGCGAATCCTGTGCATTTGCCGCCCCCGTAACAATACTCAACGGCGTCAACTGCGCCGAACCAGCGGCCTGGCCCAACGCCAGATCGCCAATGGCGAAACTCAGCGTTTCGCCGGGAAAGTAACTGAACTTGCCTGCGGCGTCGGTCCGAGCGGACCCGCTGTTGGGCCCCTGGTAATCAAGACCCGCCACCGGGCTATCGACGAAGGTACCGCTCAGCGCATTGCTGCCAGAGCCGCCGCCACCTAAACATCCGCCCAGCGATAGTAGCGGCGCTAGCGCCACGCACCACCACACGCCACGGGGTACAAATATAGACTTACCTGAATTGATCATGACTTTCTCCCTTGCAGGTTTTTGTTGTTGTAGCCATCAGTCGGCAAACTCATTGGCAATACCCGACTTCACTTCGGCAATATCGCTCAGCTCCACGTATTGCTGGATTTGCGCGTCATATTCGGGATATTCAAGCTCGCCTGAGATGCTTGGGTTGCCGGTCTTGGCGAAGTTGGTCCAGATGGTCAGCATGCGGTCGATGACCTGGTCATCGGTGGCATCAAAACCGGCTGAAGCAAACACATCGGCCGCATCGCCGGCAGAGCCGGATACACCGTTGCCATTCAAATCACCGATCACCAGCGACCGGCCCGTAGCCGGATCTATCACCAGCCCAAGCAGGTAGTGAGTGATGACGCTGGTGGGCATATTGAACATGTAGGCCAGCTCGGCACCGTGGTAGGCCTGTACACCACGCTCTTTCCAGCCGGACGGTTGATGACTGAACAAAGTCGCGTACGTGGGCGCATCCTTCAGAGGAGCCATCCAGGGGAACACGTCCTTCACCGTATTGATGGGATCGATGGTGTCGTTGGTATTGACCACAAACATGAAGGGCACGTCGTTATCGGTCTCCGTTTCGAAACTGACGCGTTCAGTTGTGGGCAAGTAGAAGTTGTCGACATTGGTATAGGGAATCAATGTGGCCGCCGCAGATACCACCTGCAACCAGCTCCGCTCACGCATCTCCTCCAGGGAAGCAGCGTTCAGGTTACTCTGCAAATCACTACCGATTGCTTCCGCAGCTGCCAGACTACGCGTATCGGGATACAGCGTGCCGCTCTGACTGATCGCCTTGTGAAACAGACCTTTCGCCTCTGGTGAGGCCATCAGCGACAGTACCTTGCGGCCACCACCGGACTCCCCGAAGATGGTGACGTTAGCCGGATCCCCACCGAATTCCTCGATATTGTCCCGCACCCATTCCAGCGCCATGATCAGATCCATCTGCCCATAGTTGCCGGAACCCTGGTACCCGCTCTCGACACTGAGCTGCGGGTGGGCAATATAGCCAAACGGCCCCAGACGATGGTTGACCGACACCTGCACCACACCCTTGCTGGCCACGGCCTTGGGGTTGTTGAATGGTGTAGTGTTGCTGGTTAGAGAGGTAAAACCACCACCGTGAAACCAGACCATGACCGGTAGGGATTCGGCTTCCTTGGGTGCAGTAATGTTGAGATACAGCGAATCTTCACTCATCCCACCCTCACCGAAGCGCTGCAAACCTGGATTCTGCGCAGCCTGATCGCTCCACGCCACTGCATCTCGCACACCTTCCCAGGCAGCCGGTTGCTCAGGCGCTTTCCAACGTAGATCGCCCAGCGGCGGTTTGGCATAAGGGACCCCAAGGAATTGCCAGGTATTGGCATCCGCCTCAAAGCCACTCAGATCGCCCGCTGTGGTTTTGACTACCAACCGCGGGCTGGTGGCACGCTGGAAATGCTCTTGGGCATCTGCCGCACTGACCAGGCTTCGCGCCCGTGGATCCGTGTCGCTGAACGCGCCCTCCCCCTCCAGTGTCGCAACAAGCGTGGCCAGACTGGCGCGGAAATCAGCCGGTGACTGATCAAGCAGAAGACTACCCGCGTTGAGCGACACCTCCTCGCGAATAGCTTGAGTGATTTGAATTCCGTTATTGAGATTACCATCGGCATCCAGCGACTGTAGCAGTACCAGCATATTGCTTACCCGCTGATCGTCCGCGCCCTGCGCACCGTCCACTATGCCCAATGGAGTCAACACCGCAGCGCCAAGGGCGGAGCCCAGCTCCAGATCGCCAATGGCAAAGTTGACCGTCTGGCCAGCTGTATACGTAAATTGGCCACTTGCATTGGTCTGCCCAGCGCTATTGCCGGCCTGATAATCCAGGCCTGCCACCGCGCTATCGACAAAGGTTCCCGATAACGCGCCGTTGCCACCAGAGCTTGATCCGCCAAGACACCCACTTAAGGAGAATAAAAAAGGGGCCAGGGAAGCTGCCAAAACCGCTTTGCGCAGGGGCTTTTTCAAGTAAAAAGGTTGCATGCCGATCTCCGATTGTTCTTGTAATGGAGTCCTGCTTGTCGCCGCATCGGAGCTGGTTGGAAATCCTGCGTAGGATTCCATTGCGCCGTTCACCGAAGGACAAACACGCCGGACGACGAGTTGCGCGCCGGCCCTTTCATCAAAACGGGCGATGCGCTCCACGGCCAGAGGTTAGGTCTCGTAATTGTCGATTACCAGAATGAAAAGCTACTCTCGGGCGGCCTGATCAAAATTCAATAAGGTTTCGTATATGAGACATAATATTATTTGGACGATTGGTCAACTGGATACACCATGCGCGCCAATGAGAATTATCCAGCCTTCCCTTTCGCGCACAACTGGCCTGCAAACAGGCTTTGGAGAAGCAAATCTCGATAGGGATTTTTCGCAATAATTTTGAGATCTACGGAACAGGAGATCCAATCTATTCAAGGCGATGAGACAGTTCAGGACAAGAATATTCAAACGGGAGATGGCAAATACCATAAAATGAATGAACATTCATGCCGCTTATGAAACACAGCCCCTGGCCGAGCATAAATTGTAATCGGCTCATTCAGAGACATTGATAGAGATATCTTGATTTGCTCAAGCACTAGGGACGCGCTCCGGTTTAATGCTCGAAGCATTATCGGGAAAAGCGCCGGATACAGGCGTTGCAGAAAAAAGCAAAGCCCCTGCGTCCAGAACTCCGAGGCCTTTGAAAGGGCCTCCAATTGAGCCTGGGGTGTGTCATGCGTTTCGGGGGGAAGTCCATGCTGGAACTTCAGTAAATAGGCAGCAGCACTCGAATGCTCATTTGACCCTCAAGTCCAAGTCGCTAACGGCTGCCCTGAATACCAGGATATTTCTGAAGCTTTTTTTTACATCCTTATTTGAATGCTTCAGGTATCTGATTCCTATAAGCTTTAATATGAACTTCCCATACATATGCCTGACCAAAGAACGAACCGAAACAAAAGCAATGTACGGAGGTGTCTTCACACAATGGATTCAATAGAGTCTCGCATAAGAGCACTTGAAAAATCATCTGGAGTAGAAATGCTATACACGCAGTTTGAAAAACTGCTGACTAAAGGATTGGTTCGCGTGGTGGGTCGCCCGGATGGCATTCATATCGAGACTTATGCACTCTCACACAGCTTGATGAAATACATGCTTACGCGCAATGAACGTCTCAGATTGGCTTCATACCAGGCAGACAAGCGGCTCAATGGGATAGCTGGATAGGTCGTCACATTAAAGACCAGCAACTGGCAACCTGATGCGGGATGCAGCACTTGAAGTGCCAATCCACTGCATCGGCCTCGAGAAAAAGGGGGCAGGCGAACACTTCTAACGAGCAGGCAGTTAATAAGAATAAGAAAATCATATGAACCAGCAAAGGGTCAGAAGAATTAATTTTCATCTGATCCCAATTACTAGGTCAGCAAATGAACAGCTCCTATCTCGCCAGGCTCCGAGCATTTCCCCATGGGCTCATTTTTGATCTGCGATGGAAACTCGGCCTATTCAAGAAAACGAACCCAACTGGCGGCGGTGCTGTGACCTATCTTCCCGACGGTCAGCTGTGCTTCATCCCGTCGCAAGGTAAAGCCCGAAACGCCGACACCAAGCCCCCCGGAATAGCAGAGGATGGTGAGCAACATACTGCTCACGAATTATGGAATCGTGGGAACAGAAAGCCCCAGAAACAACAAAGCCCCGAATAACGGGGCCTTGAGGCATAAATATGGCGGAGAGTCAGTCCTACCAATGTCGATCTATAGGCTTCTACAAAAAACTATTAAGCGAACCATAAACTACCCATTAAGCTAGCAATACCAGGCATTACAGCCTAGTATCTGTCCAACAAGCATCAAAGCCCATTGTTGCCTTCCATTAATTCAGTGGGGGATCAAATGGGGGATCAGCCATAATAGTGGGGGATCAGTATGGCGGACAGGACTGGATACAAGCTCAAATCCAAGCAGGTGGAGAACCTAGCCAAGCCGGGAACCTACGAGGACGGCAACGGCTTGCGCTTGGTTATTAGCAAGACTGGCCGCAAGTCGTGGGTGTTCCGCTACCAGCTCAATGGCAAACGCCGGGAGATGGGGCTAGGCAAATATCCCGCCCGCTCCCTGGAGAACGCTCGCAACGACGCAGAAGATGCACGCCGCCAGATCAGCGCCGGCATTGATCCCATCGACGCCGCGAACGCCGAGCGAGCAGCTAAAGAGGCTGCCGCCATCACCGAGGCTGCCAAGAAGATTACCTTTGATAGTGTGGCAGCTGATTACATTGCAGCCCACCGCCCCGGCTGGAAGAACGCCAAGCATGCCCAGCAATGGAAAAACACGCTGAACACGTATGCATCACCCTTCATTGGCAAGCTGTCGCCGGGTGACATAACTACCGAACATGTATTGAAGGTCCTGCAACCGATTTGGACCGGCAAGCCAGAGACGGCAAGCCGGGTTCGCAATCGCATTGAACTGGTATTGGATGCAGCCAAAGCCCGACGCCTACGCGAAGGCGAGAACCCAGCACGTTGGCGCGGGCACCTGGACAAGCTGTTGCCCAAGCGTGAGAAGGTTCAAGCCGTAAAGCATCACGCCGCCCTGCCCTGGTCTGAACTGCCCTCCTTCATGGTCAAGCTGAAAAAATTGGACAAGGTGACGTTCAAGGCTATGCAAATGACGATTCTCACCGCCTGCCGCACCAGTGAAGTGCTAGGCGCAACGTGGGGTGAAGTAGACCTAGAAGCGCGCGTATGGACCGTACCGGCTGAACGCATGAAGATGCGCAAGGAACACCGCGTACCGCTCTCTGATGCGCTTGTGGAGTTGCTGGAACAATTACCGCGCTATGACGACAACCAACACCTGTTCCCCGGCATGAGAAGCGGCAAGCCTCTGTCCAATATGGCTATGCTTATGGGACTGCGACACATCAAGCGCACCGACCTGACCATGCATGGTTTCCGGTCTACCTTCCGCGACTGGGCAGGCGAATGCACACCGCATCCGCGTGACGTTTGCGAGCAGGCGCTAGCCCATAGCCTGGGCAACGCAGTAGAGGCCGCTTACCGACGTGGAGACCTGTTCGAGAAGCGCCGGGCGCTGATGGATGATTGGGCGCACTACATCACCACCGCGCCAACCGAGAAAGTTATTCAAGGGAATTTTTCAAAAAACCCCGGATGACCTGAATCTCAATTCAACAGCTAGCTCACCAAACTAAGACTTCCGCATAATGCCAAGCCCTCCTGTAGCCGTTCTGTTTGCTGACTAAAAATAGCTAACATTCTTAGTTCAGCAATAGTTCGCAAATAGACCGTCAAAGACCCCAGCAGAAAAATTTGGACTAATTCCTGATACGTCGCTGGGGTAAACTCAGTTATTTGTTGTACAAATAAAGGGAGCAATTGCTTGAATATGGAAAACCATTCCCAAACCGCCGCCTTTCTTTGGTCCATCGCCGACCTGCTGCGTGGTGATTTCAAGCAGTCTCAGTACGGCCGCATAATCCTGCCTTTCACCCTGCTGCGCCGGATGGAGTGCGTGCTTGCGCCAACCAAGAGTGAAGTGATCAACCAGACCTTCGCTCAGGAAGGCCGCCCGGACGCCGTGCGTGAGATGTTCCTGCTCCGCGCCGCCGGTGGCTTACAGTTCTTCAACGCCTCGCCGCTGACCCTCGGCACTCTGTCGGATACCCAGACCGCCGCCGACCTGATGAGCTACGTGCAGGCGTTCAGCAAAGACGCCCGCGAGATCTTCGAGCACTTCCACTTTGAAGACTTCGTCCAGCAGTTGGAAAGCGCCAACCTGTTGTATCAGGTGGTGCAGCGCTTCGCCGCAACGGATCTGAGTCCCGAGTTCATAAGCAACTTCGGTATGGGCATCATCTTTGAAGAGCTAATCCGCAAGTTCGCGGAAAGCTCCAACGAAACGGCCGGTGAGCACTTCACACCGCGCGACATCGTGCACCTCACCACCTCACTGGTGATAACTGATCAGGACCACAAACTCGCGCCCAACAGCATTGTCACCATCTACGACCCAACCGCCGGCACCGGTGGCTTTCTGTCTGAGGGGGATGAGTACATCCAGTCCATCAGCGACAAGGTCAGCGTTTCGCTGCACGGCCAGGAGCTCAATCCCGAGTCCTATGCAATCTGCAAGGCGGACATGCTGATCAAGGGCCAGGACGTGGCCAGCATCAAGCTCGGCAACACCCTGTCCAACGATCAACTGGCCGGCAAAGGCTTCGACTTTATGCTGAGCAACCCGCCGTTCGGCGTGGAGTGGAAGAAGGTCCAGAAGCAGATCACAGACGAGCATAGCCAAAAAGGCTTCGACGGCCGTTTCGGCCCCGGCCTACCAAGGGTGTCCGACGGTTCACTGCTGTTCCTCCTGCACCTGGTTAGCAAGATGCGTGACCCGCGCGACGGTGGCTCGCGCATCGGTATCATCCTCAACGGCTCGCCGCTGTTTACCGGCGGCGCGGGTTCGGGGGAGTCGGAGATTCGCCGCTACCTGCTGCAGAACGATCTGGTCGAAGCCATAGTCGCGTTGCCCACCGACATGTTCTACAACACCGGCATCGCCACCTATGTGTGGATACTCAGTAATCATAAGGCCGCTGCGCGCCAGAGCAAGATGCAGTTGATCGACGGCAGCCAGCTCTACGCCAAAATGCGCAAGTCGCTGGGCAGCAAGCGCCAGTACATCACCGAGGATCAAATCAGCGAGCTGGTGCGCTTGTATGGCAGCTTCGAGCACAACGCGCAGAGCAAAATCTTCCCCATCGACGCCTTCGGCTACCGGCGTATCACGGTCGAGCGTCCGTTGCGCTTCAAATTTGATGAACAATCAGAAAAGGGAATTGAGGCCCTAAAAACCGATGACGCGTATCGCAAGTTGCCGGAAGAGATTCAGTGGGGTTTGAGCAACATACTGGTAGGCATGGCGGGCCACTGCAAAGAGCACGGCCCAATACTCTCACGCACACAGTTTCGCAAAGAAATTGAAGAGAGAATGGAAACCTATGCCCCGAAGGGGGTTATGAAGGCAAAGCACTTCAAGGCGCTAGAGAAGCTCATCAATCTGAAAGGCAGTGAGGGAGAAGTCTGTCGTGATAACAAGGGAAACCCTGAACCCGATCCAGATCTGCGCGACAACGAGAACGTGCCGCTGGGCGAATCGGTGTACGACTACTTCCAACGCGAAGTCATCCCACATGTGCCGGATGCCTGGATCGACGAAAGCAAAACCGATGCGCTGGACGGCGAGGTCGGCATTGTCGGCTTCGAGATTCCCTTTAACCGCCACTTCTATGTGTTCCAGCCACCGCGTCCGTTGGCCCAGATCGATAGCGACCTGAAAGCCTGCACTGACCGTATCAAGCAGATGATCGAGGAACTGTCGGCATGAGTTTTTCAGCGTATCCGGTGTACAAGGGGTCCGGAGTGGAGTGGTTGGGGGCGATACCTGAGGGTTGGGAGCCAATACCATTTAAATATATAGCTGATTTCATAAATGGCATGGCATTCAAGCCTGAGCAGTGGAGCGAAGGAGGTATCCCTATCATTCGGATTGAGAATCTGAACAATGGAGAGAGTTTCAACTGCTACGAAGGGTCTGTTGAGGAAAGGTATCACGTCAAAACTGGCGATCTTTTATTTGGCTGGTCTGGAAACCGTGGCACCTCTTTCGGTCCGTTTTTATGGCATGGAATAGGTCTTCACTATCTGAATCAGCATATTTTCCGAATAGCTGATTTTCGGTGCGATAAAAAATGGCTGTATTGGACGTTAAGGGCTGTTACTAAAGCGATTGAGGATCAGGCTCACGGCATAATCGGAATGGTGCATGTGACAAAAGGAAAGCTGGGCGGAATCAAAATCCCATTGCTGCCCCGTCCTGAACAAACCCAAATCGCCCGATTCCTTGACCACGAAACTGACCGCATCGACGCGCTGATCGAAGAGCAGCAGCGCCTGATCGAACTGCTCAAGGAAAAGCGCCAGGCCGTGATCTCTCGCGCCGTCACCAAAGGCCTCGACCCGACGGTGCTGATGAAGGACTCCGGCGTGGAGTGGCTGGGCGAGGTACCGGCGCATTGGGAAATCACTCAAATTAAACGTAGATGTGATCTGATTACCGATGGCGCTCATATTTCTCCCGAGACAGAGAACGGGGTTTACTGCTTTGTATCTACCAGAGACGTATCGGACGAAGGTATAGATTTCGAAGCGTGCCTTCGCACCTCGGCTGCCAGTTATGAGTACTTAGTGAAAACTGGATGTCAGCCAGCAGCTGGTGATGTGCTATTCAGCAAAGATGGGACTATAGGGAGGACTATTGTAGTTGGCGAAAATTCGCCCAAGTTTGTCGTTGCATCGTCGCTGATTATTATTAGGCCGGATATAGAGGAGTTGCTACCCAGCTACCTCGATTTTCTATGTCAGTCTTGGGTCGTTTCCCAACAGGTCGATGGTTTTGTAAAAGGTGCAGGTTTGCCTCGCTTGTCAATTCAGAACCTTACGAAGGTTGTTGGCGTTTTCCCCCCACTTGAAGAACAAGTACTTATTACTGAGTTTCTTCAGTTGAGGTGTGCAGCCGCAAGCCAATTGACTAGCGAAGCATGGCGCACAATGGAGTTATTGAAAGAACGCCGCTCCGCCCTAATCTCCGCCGCCGTCACCGGCAAAATCGACGTACGCAGCTGGCAACCGCCGGCCAGCGCGCCAACCCCTGAATTAGTACAAGAGGTCGTGTAATGGCGGACAGCAAGGAAGCGCAGTTTCAGCAGGATATTATCGACGCCCTGGCCGCCCAAGGCTGGCTGGTCGGCACCGCCAGCGGCTACGACCGCCGCACGGCGCTGTATACCGAAGATGTGGTGGGCTACTTCAAGGACGCCTGGCCGGAGCGTTGGGACAAGTTCGCCAAGGCTAACCCGAATTACCCGGACGGCGTGCTGGTGCAAAAGCTGGTGCGCGAGCTGGAGCAGAGCGGCACCCTGGATGTGCTGCGCTACGGTTTCAAGCTGCCGGCAGTGAAGGTGGAGCTGTGTAGCTTCCAACCCGACCACGGCATGAACCCGGACACCCTCAAGCGCTACCAGTGCAACCGCCTGCGGGTGGTGCCGGAGGTGTCTTACTCGCCCCATGCGCGTGATGCGGCTAGCGGCGGGCAGAGCTACAACCCACGACTGGATCTGGTGCTGTTCGTCAACGGCATTCCCACCGCCACGCTGGAGCTGAAAAGCGAGTTCAAGCAGTCGGTGGAAAACGCCAAGCGCCAGTATCGCCAAGACCGCCCGGTAAAAGACCCGCTAACGCGCAAACCCGAGCCACTGCTGACCTTCAAGCGTGGCGCGTTGGTGCACTTTGCCGTGGGTCAGAATGAAGTGGCGATGACCACCAAGCTGGCAGGTAAAGACACCTTCTTCCTGCCGTTCAACCTTGGTAGCGCGGAAGGCGGCGCAGGCAACCCGATGCCTGAAGATGACAGCCAGTACGCCACCGGCTACCTGTGGCAACGCCTGCTGCAGCCGGATGCTTGGCTCAAGGTGCTGGGGCGCTTCCTGCACCTGGAGAAGAAGATCAACGAAGGCTTCGATGGCACGCCGGTGACCAAAGAAACGATGATCTTCCCGCGTTACCACCAGTGGGAAGTGGTCAACACGCTGATCAACACCACCCGCGCCGAAGGCCCGGGCAAGCGCTACTTGATCCAGCACAGCGCCGGCTCGGGCAAGTCCAACTCTATCGCCTGGACGGCGCATCAACTGGCCTCGCTGTACGATGATGCTGGCCAGCGCCTGTTCAACTCCGTGATCGTGATTACCGACCGCACCGTGCTGGACAAGCAGCTGCAGGACACCATCTACCAGTTCGAGCATGCCCAGGGTGTAGTTAAGCAGGTCAATCGCGAAACAAGCAGTCAGAGCAAATCCGAGCAACTGGCCGAGGCATTGGCCGAGCAGACGCGCATTATCATCGTCACCATCCAGACCTTTCCGGCGCTGTTCGATGCCCTGGACAAGTACCCCAAGCTGGCCAGCGGACGCTATGCGGTGATCGCCGACGAGGCTCATTCCTCGCAAACAGGCTCATCGGCCAGCAAGCTGAAACAGATTCTCGGCAGCGATGCGCTGGAGGCGGAAGAAGTCAGCGCCGAAGAGCTGCTCGACGCCGCCGTGCAGGCGCGCCAGCCGAATGAGCGCATCAGCTACTACGCCTTTACCGCCACGCCCAAGGCCAAGACCCTAGAGCTGTTCGGGCGCCCGGCCGACCCGACGCTGCCGGCCAGTGCCAGCAACAAGCCCGAGGCGTTTCACCTGTACTCCATGCGCCAGGCCATCGAAGAGGGTTTTATCCTCGACGTGCTGCGCAACTACACCACCTACAGCACCGCCTGGAAGATCGCCCACCCCAATGGTGAGGAAGCGGACGACGAGGTCGATAGTAAGAAAGCACGCATCAAGCTGGCGCGCTGGGTGCGCTTGCACCCGTACAATATCAGCCAGAAGGTCGAGGTGCTCGTCGAGCACTTCCGCGCCAATATTCGTGGCCTGCTGGGTGGCCAGGCCAAGGCCATGGTGGTGACCAGCAGCCGTCAGGAGGCGGTGCGCTACCAGTTGGCCGTGAAGGCTTATGTGCAGCAGATGGGTTACAGCGATGTGCACCCGCTGGTGGCGTTCTCCGGTAGCGTATTGCCGGATGAAGTGATCCCGGAGGAGGTCACGGAAAGCAGTAGCCTGCTCAATGCCGGCCTAAATGGCCGTGACTTGGCCAAGGCCTTCGATACCCAGGATTTCAACGTGATGATCGCCGCCAACAAGTACCAGACCGGCTTCGATCAACCCAAGCTGTGCGCCATGTACGTGGACAAGAAACTGCAAGGCGTGGACTGCGTGCAAACCCTGTCGCGGTTGAACCGCACCTTCGGCGACAGCAAGGAAACCTTCATCCTCGACTTCTTCAACGAGCCGCAGGACATTCTCGACGCCTTCTTGCCGTACTACACCAAGGCCGAGCTGACCGATGTGACTGACCCGCAGATCATCTATGACCTGCAGAAGAAGCTGGATGCTGAGGGGATCTATTACTGGCAGGAGGTTGAGGCGTTCGCCATCGCCTTCTTCGACCCCAAGGCAGCGGCTAGCAAGCTAAGCTACTACTGCACGCCGGCCAAGGAGCGCTTTGCCAAGCGTTATGCCTTCTCGCTGGAGTCACGCCAGCAGGCCCTGGAGTTCAAGCGCACAGCAGAGGCCAACGGCGATAGCGCTGGTCTGAAAAAAGCCGAGCACGCGCTGAAAGAGGCTGGTGAGCAGGTTGACCAGTTGGACCTGTTCCGCAAAAACCTGCAGAGCTTCGTGCGCCTGTATGAGTTCCTCTCACAGATTGTGCCTTATGAGGATCGCGAGTTGGAGCAGTTGTGCGTTTACGCCAAGCATCTACATCCGCTGCTGCGCGTGGACCGCCTGCAACAAGACGACGTGGACGTGGGCGAACTGCAACTGAGCCACTACCGTCTGAGCAAGCGCGCCGAGCATCAACTGCGGCTGAGCGAGGAAGACGGTGACTACAGCCTCGATCCAGCCAGCGCGGTCGGCAGCGGCAAGCCCCATGACCCGGACAAAAAACGTCTGTCAGAAATCATCGAAGCGCTGAACGATATCTTCGGCGCCGAGGTAAGCGATGACGACCAGCTGCAATTCCTCACCGGCATAGCCAATCGCATCAGCCGCCAGGAGGATGTGATGGCCCAGGTGAACAACCACTCGGTGGAGCAAGTGATGCACGGCCTGTTCCCAAAGCGCGTGCTGGACACCGTGCTCGACGCCATGACCAACCACGAGAAACTGTCGCTGGAAGTGCTGGATAACGAGACCAAGAGCCGGGCGTTTGCGTTGGTAATTTTGAAGATGTTGAAAGCCTTGGATGGCGTACGTGCATAACAAACGCCGTTAGGAGCACAAAGCCCGGGGCAATAACCTTGCCCGCATCTGCGCGACACTCCCGAGCATGAGGTAATAAAGTAAAAGAGACTGCGTAATAAAACTGGGCCATGTTTGTAAGCATAGAGGGATACCCAGCGAGCTGCTCCTGGTCCTCCTGCGAAACCCGATGCATGCTGAAAAAAGCTTCGAGGCTACAGAAATACCTTCTAATGGCAGTGCATGGGCTACTGCATTTGGGATTTGGTGGTACCATGCGGGAATACTGACTGAATCGCCCCCAGTATTCTAGACACTTGCCAGACTCTGGTAG
>TARA_R110001599_G_scaffold287210_4_pt1 | contig 32079 bp, 28 predicted proteins | sample TARA_R110001599 | Tara Oceans TARA_R110001599 (sample SAMEA4398360) | marine metagenome | biome: Polar Biome; feature: [MES] marine water layer (ENVO:01000295) within the mesopelagic zone...; material: water (ENVO:00002006), including particulate matter (ENVO:01000060) such...
TCTTCCGGATTACCCTTTTTCCCCTCATTATCTGGACGTAGAGCCAGGCCTGAGAATGCACTATGTGGACGAGGGCCCGAAGGACGCCTCGCCCGTGCTCATGCTGCATGGTGAACCTTCCTGGTCGTACCTGTATCGGCACATGATCCCACTGGTTGCAGAAGCGGGGCATCGGGTGCTGGCACCGGATCTGGTAGGATTCGGAAAATCCGACAAACCGGCCGATGTGGACGACTACAGTTACGAACGCCACATGGCTTGGCTCTCGGAATGGCTCAAGGCACTGGACCTCAGAAACATCACACTGGTTTGTCAGAACTGGGGCTCGCTGCTGGGACTGCGATTGGCGGCTGAGCACCCACAACTGTTTCGCCGGATCATTGTCGGCAACGGTATGCTACCAACCGGGGACACGCCGGTTCCCGCCGTGTTTACGCTGTGGAAAACCTTTGCCACCCACAGCCCCTGGTTTCCGGTAGGCAGAATCGTCCAACTGGGAACAGAAAGAGCCCTGAGCAAGTCCGAAATCGCCGCCTATGAGGCGCCGTTCCCCTCGGCTGAATTCAAGGCCGGAGCCCGCGCTTTTCCAAAGCTGGTGCCGGTGTCCTCTGATGATCCTGCGAGCGGCGCCAACAAGGCTGCCTGGCAGGTGCTGGAGAGATGGCACAAGCCATTCATCACCTGCTTCAGCAGTGGTGACCCCATTACGCGGGGCGGGGACCGCTACATGCAGCGTCGTATTCCCGGCGCCCACGGCCAGCCCCACATTACCCTGCGAGGCGGCCATTTCCTGCAGGAAGACTCTCCGGACGACTTCGCCCGCATCATTATCGACGCCTGTAAATCTGAAATGGCGGCCTGAGGCCGCCATCGACAATAGACAATGCGCAGCTAGCCTCAATCAAGCTTGATGCTTGGGTTGGTAGCTCCCAGCATCAACTCTTGGGCGGTCACTGTCCGCCTCAGCAAGTGGCCGACACTCTTCCAGGCTTGCATGGCAGCGCAGAGTCAGCCTCTTGTACTCTTCAGTCCCCTTTGCTTTCCAAGCTACCTCACTATCACTTAACGTCCGCACTACTCTCGCCGGTGCACCCACGATCAAAGACGCAGGCTCACATTGAAAGCCAGCCTTAACCAAAGCACAGGCACCAACGATAGATCGGGGAGCGATTACCGCTTCATCCATTACCACGGCATTCATACCGACCATCGCGTCCTGCCCAACAACGCAACCGTGGAGAATTGCGCCATGCCCCACATGGCCATCTTTCTCAATCACCGTATCCGTGCCAGGAAACGCGTGCATCACGCAATTATCCTGAATATTCGAACCTTCTTTGAGTACAACTCGGCCAAAATCACCACGCAGAGAGGCGGCCGGCCCCACGTAGCAGCCGGGACCAATCCACACGTCCCCAATCAGAATCGCCGTTGGGTGAACGTATGCGGACGGATGAACAACAGGCTGAACGCCTTCGATACTGTAGGTTGGCATGCCTCGCTCCTCCATTGAAGCCCGAAATTTGAAGTAAATTCCTGATTCACTTTACGAACCATGTTATCGATTTTTGGATATTATTTCTCAAAAATACAGGAAAATTCTCGACAAATCACTCATAGAAATTCACCAAACACTGCCTTTAAAAAGTAAATTTTGTTAATTTTTATTGGCTTATGGAAACAACGCCAAAAATTTCAAACGTGATACAAAATCTTGGAACACCAAACCTTGACCAGTATCAATTAATAGATATACTGATTCGGAAATCGGGCTGAGCGCAACCGGAGCGTGACTTTCAATAGCTATTCGGATGCTGGCCAGCAGATCTCGTTTTGACAAGAACAAAGCCATATCGGATTGCTTATGCCAAACTACCTGCTCGTTGAAGGGCCTGAACAAGGCGTTCAACTCCTTACCCTGAACCGCCCCGAATCGCTGAATGCCCTGAATACCGAGGTACTGAGGAACCTGTCCGAAGCTTTGGATGATGCGGAAGCCGACCCCGAGGTCCACGCCGTAGTAATCACCGGAAGCAGAAAGGCATTTGCGGCAGGAGCTGATATCAGCGAGATGGCCGCCCGCGATCTCGTCGGTATTCTTGAGGATCCACGTGTCGTTCACTGGGAGCGGATTGCCCGCTTCACCAAACCCATCATTGCAGCGGTAAACGGCTTTGCCCTTGGCGGTGGCTGTGAGCTGGCGATGCATGCGGACATTCTGATTGCCGGGGAAAACGCTCGCTTTGGTCAGCCAGAGATCAATCTCGGCATCATGCCCGGTGCCGGCGGTACCCAACGGCTGGCGCGGAAGGTCGGCGAATCCCTGGCCATGCACATGGCGCTTACAGGCGAGCCAATTGATGCCAGGCGCGCCCTTCAGGCAGGTCTCGTCAGCGAGATCTGCCAGCCCGAGTTGACGATTGAAAAGGCCATCCAGATTGGGCGCACCATTGCCCGGAAAGCACCCATTGCCGTCCGCCTCACCAAGGAATCAGTGCGCAAAGCCAACGATATGAATCTTGCTGAGGGCCTGCGCTTTGAGCGACATGCTTTCACGGTGCTTGCTGGGACGGCCGACCGACAGGAAGGCCTTGATGCGTTTCGAGAGAAGCGCAGACCTCATTTCAAGGGCCAATAATCCCCGCCTGAAGTCACCCATCACTATATAGGATAACGCCATGACTCAGCCCAGCATTCTTCTCAACATCGATCAGGGTGTGGCACTGCTTACACTGAACCGTCCTGACAGCCTGAACAGCTTCAATGTCGAAATGCACGAACGCATGCGCGACGCCATCAGCATCGTTCGCAAGGATGAATCGGTCCGCGTACTGGTCATTACCGGCTCTGGTCGGGGCTTTTGTGCGGGACAGGATCTCTCTGACCGCAGCGTATCCCCGGACCAGGAAGTGCCTGACCTGGGCGCTTCCCTTGAGAACTACTACAACCCAATGTTGCGAAGCCTGCGTGATTTACCAATGCCGGTTCTGTGCGCAGTTAACGGCGTTGCTGCCGGAGCCGGTGCCAATATTGCTCTTGCCTGTGATATTACTCTAGTGGCCCGTTCTGCCAACTTTGTCCAGGCATTCTGCAAGCTGGGACTGATCCCTGACTCCGGCGGCACCTGGACCTTGCCACGGGTAGCAGGCATGGCACGCGCCAAAGGTTTGGCCTTGCTGGGTGACAAAATCAGCGCCGAGCAGGCCGAAAACTGGGGCATGATCTGGCGCTGTGTTGATAACGAGCAGCTCATGGAAGAAACCATGAAACTTGCCCGTCATTTCGCGACCCAACCCACCAAGGGCCTTGCACTGATCAAGCGGGCACTACACGCCAGCGCCAGCAACACCTTTGAAGAGCAGATCAATCTGGAGCGCGATCTTCAGCGCATGGCCGGGCAGACCGAGGACTATCGTGAAGGCGTTGGCGCCTTCATGGAAAAACGTACGCCAAACTTCAAGGGGAAATAAGCCATGCCGGCACTGGACACCCAAACCAAAGTTGCCGTCGTCGGCGCCGGAGCCATGGGCTCTGGCATTGCCCAGGTGGCCGCACAGGCTGGCCACCAGGTTTACCTGCACGACCAGAGAGAGGGCGCGGCGGAAGCCGGCCGTGACGGTATTGCCAAACAGCTTCAGCGCCGTGTCGACAAGGGCAAGATGCAGCAGCAAGAGCTGGACGCGGTTATTGGCCGAATTCACCCGGTCGCGAACCTGGATGATGTCGCCGATGCCGGGCTGGTGATCGAGGCCATCATCGAGGATCTACAGATCAAACGTCAGCTGCTGGCGAACCTCGAGAACCTGTGTGCCGGGGATGCGATCCTCGCCACCAATACCTCCTCCATCTCTGTGACTGCCCTCGGCGCTGAAATGAACAAGCCCGAGCGCCTGGTAGGCATGCACTTCTTCAACCCGGCGCCCCTCATGGCCCTGGTAGAAGTTGTCATGGGGCTGGCGACCAGCCAGGCCGTCGCCGATACCGTTCATGCCACGGCAACCGCCTGGGGCAAGAAACCGGTCTACGCGACATCGACTCCCGGCTTTATCGTCAACCGGGTGGCCCGTCCGTTTTACGCGGAGAGCCTGCGCCTGCTGCAGGAACAGGCCACCGACGCAGCCACGCTGGATGCCATTATCCGCGAAGCCGGCCAGTTCCGGATGGGTGCCTTCGAGCTGACCGACCTGATCGGCCACGACGTCAACTACGCCGTGACCAACTCGGTCTTCAATTCCTATTACCAGGACCCGCGCTTTCTGCCGTCGCTGATCCAGAAAGAGCTCGTGGAAGCCGGCCGTCTGGGTCGCAAGAGCGGCCAGGGTTTTTACCCCTATAGCGAGAACGCTGAAAAGCCCCAGCCTCAGACACAGCCGGCTCAGCAATCGGATGAGTCCGTGGTTATTGCCGAAGGCAATCCTGGTGCGGCCGCTCCGCTGCTGGAACGCCTCAAAGCTGCCGGCCTGACGGTTGTCGAGCGCGACGGCCCGGGGCAGATCCGTTTTGGTGATGCGGTACTGGCACTCACCGACGGCCGAATGGCTACGGAGCGCGCTGCCAGCGATGGTGTTGCCAATCTGGTGCTGTTTGATCTGGCCTTCGACTACAGCAAAGCCTCCAGGCTTGCCCTGGCGCCAGCCGACCAGGCTTCCGAGGCGGCAGTTTCCTGCGCCTGTGCTTTACTGCAGAAAGCGGGTATTGCCGTCAGCCTGATCGCTGATCGCCCTGGCCTGGTGATCATGCGCACCGTTGCCATGCTGGCCAACGAAGCCGCCGATGCCGCCCTGCATGGTGTGGCGACAATCGCGGATATCGACCTGGCCATGAAAGCAGGCCTGAACTATCCCGACGGCCCACTGAGCTGGAGCGACCGCCTTGGTGCTGGCCACGTGTTCAACGTGCTCACCAACATCCAGAACAGCTACGCAGAAGACCGCTATCGCCCTGCCCTGCTGCTCCGGAAGAACGCATTTGCACAGAAGGGGTTTTATTCATGAGCGAGATGGATCCGCAAGTCCTCGCCGAAGAATGCGCCAAGGCCATGTTCGCGCGGGACCGCGCCAGCCAGAAGCTGGGCATGAACATTGAATCTGTCGCCCCGGGCAAGGCGGTCATCACCATGACCGTAACCGGCGACATGATCCAGGGCCACGGCTCCTGCCACGGCGGCTACCTGTTCACCCTGGCCGATTCGGCCTTTGCCTTTGCCTGTAACAGCTATGACCGGGCCACCGTTGCCTCCGGTTGCAGCATTGATTACATGTACGGCGCCAAAGAAGGCGACCAGCTGACTGCCACCGCCGAAGAGCAGGCCCGCGGCGGCCGCACCGGCGTCTACGACATCACATTAACCAATCAGGATGGCCGCAAGGTTGCCCTGTTCCGGGGCCGTTCCTACGAGGTTCGTGGCACCGTACGCAATTCGGAGGAAACTGCATGAGCACCGACAACACCCTTAAAGACGCTTACATCGTCGATGCCATCCGCACCCCCATCGGTCGTTACGGCGGCGCCCTTTCCGCCGTGCGTGCAGATGACCTGGGCGCCATTCCCATCAAGGCGCTGACCGAACGCCATCCGGATCTGGACTGGTCGAAAGTTGACGACGTGCTCTACGGCTGCGCCAATCAGGCCGGTGAAGACAATCGCGACGTTGCCCGCATGTCCCTGCTGCTGGCAGGCCTGCCGGTAGACGTCCCGGGCAGCACCATCAACCGCCTGTGCGGTTCCGGTATGGATGCGATTGGCAGCGCAGCCCGGGCAATTCGAACTGGTGAGACCCAGCTGATGATTGCCGGCGGCGTCGAATCCATGTCACGGGCCCCCTTCGTTATGGGCAAGGCCGAGTCTGCATTCAGCCGCAAGGCGGAGATTTTTGACACCACCATCGGCTGGCGCTTTGTAAACCCGGTACTGAAAAAGCAGTACGGCATCGATTCCATGCCCGAAACGGCCGAGAACGTGGCAGCCGACTTCAACGTCTCCCGGGAAGACCAGGACGCATTTGCCCTGCGCAGTCAGCAACGCACCGCGGCAGCGCAGAAAGAAGGCCGCCTGGCCGCTGAAATCACACCGGTGACCATTCCCCGTCGCAAGCAGGACCCGCTGGTGGTGGATACCGATGAGCACCCCCGAGAAACCAGCCTTGAAAAGCTGGCCTCGCTGCCGACCCCGTTCCGTGAAGGCGGTACGGTCACTGCGGGCAATGCGTCCGGTGTCAATGACGGTGCCTGTGCCCTGCTGCTGGCCGGCGCCGACGCCCTCAAACAGTACAACCTCAAGCCCCGTGCCCGGATTGTTGCCATGTCAACCGCCGGTGTGGAGCCACGGATCATGGGCTTTGGTCCGGCACCGGCGACCCGAAAGGTTCTGGCCACTGCCGGTCTGGAGCTGGCCGATATGGATGTTATCGAGCTTAACGAGGCGTTTGCTGCCCAGGCCCTGGCCGTAACCCGGGATCTTGGCCTGCCGGATGATGCCGAGCACGTAAACCCGAACGGCGGCGCCATCGCCCTGGGCCACCCTCTGGGTATGAGCGGTGCCCGGCTGGTGACCACTGCCCTGAACGAACTGGAACGCCGCCATGCCGCGGGCCAAAAGGCCCAGTATGCCCTGTGCACCATGTGCATCGGCGTTGGCCAGGGGATCGCGCTGATTATTGAACGGACGGATTCGGTGGCCTGAGGCCACCGACCGGAACAGAACAAAGACCATTACTCGACAAGAACAAAGCAGGACAGAACCATGACCTTACCACTGCAAAAACTTGGCAAACTTGACCGCATGGAAACCGCCAGCATCGATGAGCTGCGTCACGAACAGCTGCAGCGCCTGCGCTGGAGTGTTGTCCATGCCTATACCAACGTGCCTTTCTATCGCAAAGCGTTCGATGATATTGGCCTGAAGCCAATGGACATCAATTCCCTGGATGATCTGGCCAAGGTTCCGTTTACCACCAAGGCAGACCTCCGCGACAACTACCCGTTTGGCATGTTTGCCACTCCCATGTCCGACGTGGTCCGGGTTCATGCGTCCAGTGGTACCACCGGCAAACCCACCGTCGTGGGCTACACCCAGAGCGACATCCACACCTGGGCCGACATTGTCGCCCGCTCCATCCGGGCCGGTGGCGGCTCACGTGGCGACAAGGTCCATGTGGCCTACGGCTACGGCCTGTTTACCGGTGGCCTTGGCGCCCACTATGGTGCCGAGCGCCTGGGGTGTACCGTTATCCCCATGTCCGGCGGCCAAACCGAGAAGCAGGTCCAGCTGATCAAGGACTTCGAGCCGGACATCATCATGGTCACACCGTCCTACATGCTGAACATCGCCGACGAATTGGAGCGTCAGGGCATTGATCCCCACAAACTGCCCCTGCGCCTGGGCATCTTCGGGGCGGAACCCTGGACCAACGCCATGCGCACCGAGATCGAGGAGCGTCTCGGTATCGAGGCCTTGGATATTTATGGCCTTTCGGAAGTCATGGGCCCCGGTGTGGGTATGGAATGCATTGAAACGAAGGATGGCCCCACCATCTGGGAAGATCATTTCTACCCGGAAATCATCAATCCGGAAACCGGGGAAGTACTGCCCGATGGCGAATACGGCGAACTGGTGTTCACCTCCCTGACCAAGGTGGCTCTGCCAATCCTGCGCTACCGCACCCGGGATCTCACCCGTCTGCTGCCAGGCACCGCTCGCCCGATGCGCCGGATCGACAAGATCACCGGTCGCAGCGACGACATGCTGATTATCCGTGGTGTGAACGTGTTCCCGAGCCAGATCGAGGAGCAGGTACTCAAGTGCGAAGCCCTGGCGCCGCACTATGAGATCGAGGTTTACAAGGAAGGCAACCTGGACTGCGTGGACATCCGCGCCGAGCTGAAACCCGGCGCAACCGACACCGCTGAGAGTCGTGCCGCCGCGGCCAAGGAACTGACTCACCACATCAAGTCCTACATTGGCATCAGCACCCGTGTCGAGGTGGTGGAAACCAACCGTCTGGCGCGCTCGGAAGGCAAAGCCAAGCGTGTGTTCGACCGCCGGAACAAGTAAGTCCGCATGCCAGGCAGAGAGCCAGACCGCAGGCATTGCGGCTGGCTCTCACCCCCTACCCCCCCTGCCGCACCAAAGAATCGCCGATTTAATTTCACTTTCCTTCTGCTGATCTCAATAGCATTTCCAAACGTATCATGTTTTTTGTTATGAAAATCAGCACTATAAGATCCTTTAAGGAATCTTTTAGATATAACATGACACACAAAGACAGTTCTTGATATTTATTCAGTATCATATATTATGGAGTTAATGGCCCTCGGTCCTTACTGAGGGGTCTCTGTTCACGGACAACAGAACAACAAGCCCGATCCGGAGGTATTTGTTTATGTACGCCCAGCTCGTTGAAACCGGCGCCAAGCGCCTCAAGACCAAAGATGAAATGTCGCCTGAAGAGCGCGAGTTTCAGGAAAAGGTCGACGCCGAAACCAAGATCGAACCCAAAAACTGGATGCCGGAAGGCTACCGGAAGACCCTGGTTCGCCAAATTTCCCAGCACGCCCACTCCGAAGTGGTCGGCATGCTGCCGGAAGGCAACTGGGTAACCCGTGCGCCGACCCTCAAACGCAAGCTCCAGCTGATGGCGAAGATTCAGGACGAAGCGGGCCACGGCCTGTACCTGTACAGCGCCATGGAAACCCTGGGCGCTGACCGTGATGAAGAGATCGAAAAGCTGCACCAGGGCAAGGCCAAGTACTCCAGCATCTTCAACTACCCGACCCTGAACTGGGCGGATATGGGTGCCGTTGGCTGGCTGGTGGATGGCGCTGCCATCGTTAACCAGGTGGTGCTGCAGCGTACCTCTTATGGCCCCTACTCCCGCGCCATGATCCGCATCTGTAAGGAAGAGAGCTTCCACCAGCGTCAGGGTTACCAGATCCTGCTGGACATGATGCGTGAAGGCACCGAGGAACAGAAAGCCATGGTGCAGGACGCTATCAACCGCCTGTGGTGGCCGGCCCTGATGATGTTCGGCCCGCACGATGACGAGTCCCCGAACTCCCAGCAGTCCATGGCCTGGAAGATCAAGCGTAAGAGCAACGACGAACTGCGTCAGATGTTCATCGACCAGACCGTGCCCCAGCTCGAGTTCCTGGGTTGCACTGCGCCGGATCCGGACCTGAAGTACAACGAAGAAACCGGCCACTACGATTTCGGTGAAATCAACTGGCAGGAATTCTACGACGTTCTCAAGGGCAATGGTCCGTGTAACCGCGAGCGCATCAAAACTCGCAAGAACGCAATTGACGAAGGCGCCTGGGTCCGTGATGCGGCTGTCGCCTACGCCGAAAAACAAAAACAGCGCGCACAAGCCGCCTGATACCGGAGGAATACAACATGTCTGAATGGCGCCTTTACGAAGTCTTTGTACGGTCCAAGCACGGCCTGAACCACAAACACGTGGGCAGCGTGCATGCCTCTGACGCCGAGATGGCCATGGAAAATGCCCGTGATCTTTACACCCGCCGTAACGAAGGCGTGAGCATCTGGGTAGTTCCGTCCGACACCATCACGGCCTCCGCCTCCGACGAGAAAGAAGTGCTTTTTGACCCGTCGGAAGACAAGATTTACCGGCATGCTTCTTTCTACAAGCTGCCCGATGAAGTCGGACACATGTAAGGAGCGGTACCCATGACACAAGCAGAAGCACTACAGGAATACCTGCTGCGCCTGGCAGACTCCGACATGATCCTGGGCCAACGCCTTTGTGAATTGTGTGGCAAGGCCCCGGCGCTTGAGGAAGAGATGGCACTGATGAACGTTGCTCTCGACCTCGTCGGCCAGGCCCGCAACTGGTACGAGTATGCAGCCGAGCTGATCGATGATGGCCGGGATGCCGACAAGCTGGCATTTCGCCGCGATGCGCATGAGTATCGCAACCTGCTGATGACCGAGCAGCCCAATGAGGATTACGCGGTCACCATGGGGCGTCAGTTCTTCTTTGACGTGTGGCACTACTTCACGCTCAAGAGCCTGACCGAATCCAGCGACAAGCGCGTTGCCGGCATTGCCGCGAAGGCTCTGAAAGAGGCGACCTATCACTTGCGTCGTTCCTCGGAGTGGGTGAAGCGTCTGGGCGATGGCACTGAAGAAAGCCACAGCCGGATGCAGGATGCTGTCGATATCCTGTGGCGCTTTACCGGTGAACTGATCACTCCGGACGACACCGATCGTGTGATGGCCGAGGCGGGCATTGGCCCGGATCCTGACCAGCTGGCCAAAGACTGGCGCGGCATGGTTAACGAGGTGCTCACCCAGGCGACCCTGACTCCTGGCGCGGAAGACGCCTGGATGTACATGGGTGGCAAGCACGGCGAGCACACCGAACACCTCGGTTTCATCCTGGCAGAAATGCAGTTCCTGCAGAGGGCCTATCCCGATGCCACAACATGGTGATACAGACAGCCGGTCAGCTGTCGACATTCTGATTGCCAGTGATCGGGTGCCGGCAAACGCCCGCCCCGATCTGCTGACAGAGGACGACATCTGGGCACTGCTTGAAGAGGTCAAAGACCCTGAAGTGCCGGCAGTAAGCGTCGTGGAGCTCGGCATTGTCCGGGCGGTTCACTGGGACGGCAAAGCGCTGTCCGTTGATGTGACTCCGACCTACTCCGGGTGCCCGGCCACCGAACTGATTGAGGAGCTGATAGCCGAAGCCCTGCGTGCTGCGGGCTTCCGGGATCCGAAAATCAATCAGGTGCTGACCCCTGCCTGGACCACCGACTGGATCACAGACGAAGGCAAAGAGAAGCTTCGGGCATTCGGAATCGCGCCACCCGTAGGCAGCTCCAGCAAGATGAGCCTGCTCGGGGAATCGGAAGTCCTTACCTGCCCTCATTGCTGCAGCCAGGACACCGAGCGGGTGAGCGAGTTCGGGTCTACTGCCTGCAAAGCCCTTTATCGTTGCAAGGAATGCCTCGAGCCCTTCGACTATTTCAAATGCATCTAGAGCCGATACGATCATGAACAAATTTTACTCACTGACCCTCAAAGAGGTCAGACCTGAAACAAGAAACGCCGTATCACTAGCTTTTGACGTGCCAGAAGACCTGGCAGACAAGTTCCATTACCAGCAGGGCCAGCACCTGATCGTGCGGACCAAGCTGGATGGCGATGAAGTTCGCCGGTCCTACTCGATCTGCCGTAGCGTCAACGATCAGGAGCTGCGCATTGCCGTCAAACAGGTTCCCGGCGGTCGTTTCTCTACCTATGCCAACGAGATGCTCAAACCAGGCCAGACCCTGGAAGTCATGCCCCCACAGGGCCATTTCTCCATCGATCTGGACCCAGAGCGGGAAGGTAATTACCTGGCCGTTGCCGCCGGCAGTGGTATCACCCCGATCCTCTCGATCGTGAAGACCACTCTGGAGACTGAGCCCAAGAGTGAGGTCACCCTGTTCTACGGCAACAAGGCCACCAGCAGCACCATGTTCCGTGACGAGCTGCAGGACCTGAAGAACGAGTACATGTCCCGCCTGAACCTCGTCTACATCTTCACCCGTGAGGAACAGGACATTGACCTTTACAACGGCCGTATTGATCACGAAAAGTGCGACAAGCTGTTCGATCACTGGATCAATGCCAAGGAACTGACAGCTGCGTTTATCTGCGGCCCGCAGATGATGACCGAGACCGTGCGGGACTCGTTGCTGAACCACGGCATGGAAAAAAGCAAGATCCATTTCGAGCTGTTTACCCCGGCTGGCGGCGTACCTCAGGCCCGGAAAGACCGGGATCCGGCCCACGTCGATCCTCAGTCCATCAGTGAAGTGACCGTCATTGCCGATGGCCGCTCCCTGACCTTCCCGCTGGTACGCGACACCAAGAGCATCCTGGATGCCGGGAATGAGGAAGGCGCTGATCTGCCCTACTCGTGCAAGGCCGGTGTCTGCTCGACCTGCCGAGCCAAGGTGGTGGAAGGCGAAGTGGAGATGGATCAGAACTTTGCCCTGGAAGACTACGAGGTGGAAGCCGGTTACGTGCTTTCCTGTCAGTGCTACCCGATCAGCGACAAGGTGGTTCTGGACTACGACGAGATGTAGTTTCCACACCAACATCAAGAAAAGAGCAAGGCAAGTCCCGTGACAACGGGGCTTGCCTTCGCGTTTCAGAAACGAATGGAGTTTCCCATGTCAGTCCTGAAAAGTTTCATTGCCGGCCAGTGGGTCGGCGAAAAGCCCGCCAAGGCCCTACCCAGCGCCATCAATGGCGAGATCGTCGCCCACACCCACGACGACACCCTCGATTTCAAGAACGCTGTTGAGTACGGCCGCAAAGTTGGCGGCAAGAACCTGATGGCGATGGATTTCCAGGAGCGCGCCCTGGCCCTGAAGGCCATGGCCCTGTACCTCCAGGAGCACAAGAAAGAACTCTACGCTCTGTCCATGCATACCGGTTCCACCAAGGGCGACAACGGCATCGATATCGATGGTGGTTTTGGCACCCTGTTCTCCTATGCCAGCATGGGCCGGCGCGAGCTGCCGTCCGGCAACGTTGTTCACGAGGGTCCGGTGACTCCTCTTGGCAAGAACAACCACTTTGCAGGCACCCATATCCTGGTGCCCCGTGGTGGCGTGGCCGTTCACATCGATGCCTACAACTTCCCGGTGTGGGGCATGCTGGAGAAGTTTGCACCCACATTCCTGGCGGGTATGCCGTCCATCGTGAAGCCGGCCACCTCTACCTGCTACGTGACCGAACTGGCGGTTCGCCTGATGCAGGAATCCGGCGCGCTTCCTGAAGGCAGTCTGCAGCTGATCATTGGCAGCACCGGCGACCTGTTCGATCATCTCGAAGAGCAGGACGTTGTTACCTTTACCGGTTCCGCCGCAACCGCCCGCAAACTCAAGAACCATCCGAACATCATCAATCGTTCGATTCCGTTCAACGCCGAAGCGGATTCCCTGAACAGCGCGATCCTCGCCCCGGATGTTACCCCCGAGCACGACGAATTCGACATCTTCGTGAAGGAAATACGCCGCGAGATGACCGCCAAGGCCGGTCAGAAATGTACTGCCATTCGTCGTATCCTCGTGCCGAAAGATCAGGCGAACGCGGTCTGCGACAAGCTGAAAGAGCAGCTTTCCAAGATCACTGTAGGTGATCCCTCTGTCGAAGGCGTTCGCATGGGTGCACTGGCCTCCACCGACCAGTTGGAAGATGTGAAGGCCAATATCCAGGAACTGCTCAAGACCAGCGAGCTAGTTGTGGGTGGCGAAGGCAACTTCAAGCCCACCGGCGATGGCACCGAGAAAGGCGCATTCATCGAGCCGCACCTGCTGCTGTGCCGGAACCCGGAAAACGGCTGCGGCGCCCACGATATCGAGGCCTTCGGCCCGGTTGCCACGGTCATTCCTTACGACACCGTTGAAGACGCCGTTGAGCTTTGCTCTAAAGGCCGTGGTTCCCTGGTCACTACCCTGACCACCCGGGACCCTGCCATTGCCGGCAGGATTGCGCCACTTCTGGCCGCTTTCCATGGCCGTCTGCACCTGCTGGATGCCGAAGCCGCGAAGGAATCCACCGGCCACGGCTCGCCTCTGCCCATGCTCAAGCATGGTGGCCCCGGGCGCGCCGGTGGTGGTGAAGAACTGGGCGGCATCCGTGCGGTTCACCACTACCTGCAGCGCACCGCGATCCAGGGCTCCCCGAGCATGCTGGCCGCGGTCACCCGCGAGTACGTACGCGGCGCTGATCTCATCGAAACCGACGTGCATCCGTTCCGTCGCCACTTCGAAGACCTGCAGATCAACGAGTCCCTGCTAACGCATCGACGCACCGTCACCGAAGCCGACATCGTCAACTTTGGTTGCCTGTCCGGTGATCACTTCTATATGCACTTCGATGAAATCGCGGCGCGGGACTCCCAGTTCGGCAAGCGCATTGCTCACGGCTACTTCGTGCTTTCCGCTGCGGCCGGCCTGTTCGTCTATCCGGGTGAAGGTCCGGTGCTGGCTAACTACGGTCTGGACACCCTGCGTTTCATTGAGCCGGTTGCCCCGGGTGACACCATCCGGGCTCGCCTGACCTGCAAGCGCAAGATCGATCAGGGTCGGACATCTCCGGACGGACACCCCCAGGGCGTTGTTGTCTGGGATGTTCAGGTTCACAACCAGAACGACGAAATGGTTGCGAGCTACGACATCCTGACACTGGTTGCCAAGAAGCCCGAGTGACACCGGGCTTCCCTGCTTTCTCCCTGTCTTGGACCCCAGGGAGAAAGCGTCAGGCAAATAAAAGGGGGACAGGTCGAAAGACCTGTCCCCCTTTTATTGGTGCAAGAAAAAACCCGGGCGATTACATGCCCAAGTAGGCCTCACGAACCTTCTCATTGCTGAGCAGTTCACGGCCGGTGCCTTCAATCACCACCTTGCCGGTCTCCAGCACATAGCCGCGATCAGCCAGCGCCAATGCCTGAGAGGCGTTCTGCTCTACCAAGAAGATGGTAATGCCCTCTTCCTTCAGTTCCTTGACGATGTTGAAGATCTCTTCGATGATCAACGGTGCCAGCCCCATACTGGGCTCGTCCATAAGCAGTAGCCTGGGTTTAGCCATCAGGGCGCGGCCCATGGCCAGCATCTGCTGCTGACCACCGGAGAGCTCACCCGCCAGGTTATGGCGCTTCTGACGCAGAATCGGGAACTTGGTGTACATCCGTTCCAGATCGTCCATTACCTCGGGCGTTTTGCCCCGGGTATAGGCACCCAACAGCAGGTTGTCGTGAACGCTCAGGTCCTTGAACACCTGGCGGCCTTCAGGCACCTGAACAATGCCATCGGCCACCCGCTGATCGGCGCTGATCTTGGACAGATCCTTGCCTTCGAAGGTGATGGCACCCCGGTCAGTGGGCTGCAGGCCGGAAATGGTCATCAGCAGGGTGGATTTGCCGGCACCGTTGGCGCCTACAAGTGACACGATCTCGCCGCTGTTGATATGGATATCCACATCATGCAGAACTTCGATCTGACCGTAGGAAGTAACCAGCCCCTTGATGGACAGCATTTCCTGCTTGGCATGGGGCGCCGTCACCCGGTCCGCATGCTTCAGGCCAAGACCACCGAACTTCTCCGGGGTGTAGCTGACAATCTGGTGCCGCAGTTCCCGGAACTCTTCCCGGACGCGCTCACCGAACAGCGGATCGTTTTCCACGTCCCGGGCTTCAATAATCTGCTGCCAGTCTTCTTCCGTCAACAGTTTACGGGCCCGCGGAATAACCACGCCCTCTTCCTTGCGGATGTGCTTGCGCAGGGCTTCCGTGAAACGCGCCAGGGCGTGACTGAATTCCTCGCGACCTTCCGGCCAGCCTTCCTCGCACTCGGCCAGCAACCGACGCAACTCCACCAGTTTTTCATGGCCGATGACATAGCCCTTCGCCAGCTTCTCTAGAAGAGGCGCCGTCTCAGGGGACTTCTCGCTGAGCCGTTTGTACAGCTCAATGTCCGTGGGCGTGCTATGGACCCGCTGGGAGAAGTGCTGAATGTAATCAAAAATGGTCTTCAGCAGCCGCTCATCAGGGCGCTGATCGTTGAGGTTCATATCACTCAGCAGCTGATCAAGCAGATCCAGAATCCGCCACAGTGCCTGGTGTTCATGAACAATAATCCGTACGGCCTGCTCACTGCGTGACTGGGCAGGCGCCATTTCAGTGTTTTGCTCGCTCATGTGAAATGTCTCCTTGCTCAGCCACCCAGATAGGCGGCGATAACATCCGGGTTCTGGCGGATTTCCTCAGGGGTTCCCTCTGCCAGAACACGGCCGTAGTTAAGCACCAGCAACCGGTCGGATATACCCATAACCAGCTTCATGTCGTGCTCAACCAGCATAACTGTGGTGCCCTGATCCGCAATTTTCCGAATCAGATCCTCCAGGGCAGCGGTTTCAACCGCGTTCAGGCCAGCTGCCGGCTCGTCCAGAAGGATAACCTTGGGTTCGGCGGCCAGTGCACGGGCGATTTCCAGGCGCTTGAGGGCGCCATAGGACATGGCCGAGGCCTCCGTATCCAGGTAATCACCACAGCCTACATACTCCATGAGTTCCGCAGCACGCTTGCGAGCGGCGTCTTCATTGCGACGCAGGGACGGCAACCGGAACAAAGTGGTGAACAGGCTGCTTTTGAGTTGCAGGTGGCGCCCCAGCATGACGTTCTCGATGGCGGTCATGTTCATGCAGATCTGCATCTGCTGGAACGTGCGGCACATGCCCCGCTCAGCCAGCTCATTCGGCTCAAGTTTCAGGGTACTTTCACCGTTGAGCAGGATCTCGCCCTTGGTGGGCGTATAGAGCCCGGTGATCAGGTTGAACAGCGTGGTCTTGCCGGCCCCGTTGGGGCCAATAACCGAATAGACCTGACCGGCTTCAACAGAAAAGCTGACACCTTCCACGGCGTGGACACCACCGAAGGCTTTATCCAGCCCCTTTACTTCGACCAGTGCTGTCATGCCTCACCTCCCGCTTTCTTGCGCATTTTCCTGGACACAAACGCGGTCAGTGTGGGCAACAGGCCCTTGGGCATAAAAATCATGGTAAGCATCAGTATCAGGCCGAACATGACGTGCTCCAGTTCCTGGAAGTCCGCCAGCACCTGAGGCAACAACTTGAGCACCACGGCACCGAGAATCACACCGAAGGTAGACCCCATGCCTCCCAGCACAACCATGGTGATGAAAAGGATCGAGAACTCGAAACTTGCCACCGCAGGCGTAATAAAGCCCTGGAAATGGGCATAGAGGCTGCCCATCAGGCTGGCGTAGATGGCAGAGATCACGAACACCAGGCTTTTGTATTTCGCCGTGTTTACACCGACAACACTGGCAGCCACCTCCGAGCCTTTCACTGAGCGCAGCGCGCGACCGATCGGCGACTCAATCAGGTTCAGGGCAAACCAGACTGCCGCCAGAAGCACGACGCTGGCAAAGATATACCAGGCCTGGAAGCCTTCAATATCGATGCCAAACAGCGAATAGCTACCAAAAGCACTCAGTTCCCAGCCAAACACCTCGAATGCCGGAACCGGCATGCCGTCGGGCCCGCCGGTGAGTGCCCGCTCGTTGTTCAGGATGATGGCAATGATGAAGCCGACGGCGAGGGTCGCCATGGACAGATAGTGGCCCTTCAGACGCAGAATCGGTCGCCCGACAATCCAGGCAATAAAGCCCACGACAATTGCTCCGACCACCAGTGCGGGCACTGAAGGCCAGCCATAGGTCCCGGTCGCGATGCCGGTAAAGTAGGCGCCAAGACCGAAGAAGCCGGCGTGGCCAAGACTGATCTGGCCAGCAAAACCCACCAGGAGATTAAGGCCAACCACCGTGGCAGCAATGATCGCCATCTGGGTAACCAGCTCATAATGGAACGGGTTGCCGAGAAAAGCGGGAAGAATGATGAGGATCAGGGCGAGAATAATCAGCCCCCGGAGACGCGACTGCATAAACATGTTCAACATCAGACGCGCTCCACTACCTTGGCACCGAACAATCCGCGGGGCATGAAGAACAGCACCAGCAGGATCATGGAGAATGCCACGGCATCCTTATAATCCGATGAGATGTAGCCGGCTGCCATGGCCTCAACGATACCCAGTGACAGACCGCCGACAACCGCGCCAACACCGCTACCCAGGCCGCCAATCGCAGCCGCCACAAAGCCTTTCAGCCCGAGGATGATACCGATGTCGTAAGAAGTAAACGTAATTGGAGCAACCACAATACCGGCTACCGAGCCCAGCAGTGCTGACACCATAAACGCCAGCATCAGAACCATCTGGGTACGGATACCCACAAGGCGCGCCGCTTCCTTGTTCATGGAAGTTGCCAGAATCGCTTTACCAATCAGAGTCTTGGTAAAGAACAGCACCAGACCCACAACCAGAATCGCACCGATACCCAGAACCCAGAGACTCTGGCTGTTCAGTACAGCGCCGAAGACCTCGATAGGCTGGTCCGTGCTGAAATTCTGCATCACGTGGTATTCCTTGCCCCAGACTACCTGGGCAATACCGCGAATAAAGATCGACGCACCGATGGTGATAATGATCAGGGTAACAACATCGGCCTGCTTGGCAGGCGCAATCGCGAAGCGCTGCAGGGCGATGCCGAGGATACCGGCCAGGACTACAGCCAGCACGACCGCCAGGATCATGGGTACACCCATGGCCGTAAGGGAAACCGTCGCCATGCCTCCAATCATCAGGAACTCGCCCTGGGCAAAGTTGATGACGTGACTGGCGTTATAGATCAGGGTAAAACCGAGGGCTATCAGGGCGTAGGTCGCACCGATAGTAATCCCGGTGAACAGGTACTGTAAGAATTCTGCGAGCATAGCGGTGGTTCCGGTCGAACATCGGCTGGCGACTTGCCCTGAAAAGGGGTCATCGCCAGCCGCGAGACAGGTTAAAGGGGGATCAGTCGATTAGTTTCCATTCGCCGTTCTGGACTTCCAGAATGCGGAAGGATTCCGGATCAAGGCCGTTGTGGTCTTCCGGGGACATGTTGAACACGCCCGTTACACCGACATAGCCCTGGATGTTTTCCAGCGCGTTACGAACCGCTTCCGGATCGGTAGAGCCAGCTTCTTCCATGGCGCGAACTGCCAGCATCAGGCCGTCGTAGGCATAGGCACCGAAAGTGGACACCTTGGAATCCCAGCGGGCTTCGTATTCAGCCTTGTAGTTCTGGACCACTTCTTTCTGGGGATCGTCCTCCGGCAGGGAATCCGGCACCAGCAGCGGAGAAGCGGGCAGACGCAGGCCATTAGCCGCGGAGCCAGCGAGCTCGAGGAAGCTGTCGGATGCGACACCGTGAGACTGGTAGAACGGAAGCTCCATACCCAGCTGGGCATAGTTGCGGGTTACGATGGCCGGACCCTGACCAAAACCGAAGTTCAGAACCGCTTCCACACCACTTGTGTTACGGATATTGGTCATCTGGGCGGTCATGTCTGTATCAGATCCGCTGTAGGTAACGTCGGCTACAACCTCCATTCCCATCGCTTCGGCCACTTCCAGAGTCTGGGTACGACCCGAGCTTCCGAAACCACCGGTGCCGGAAATCAGACCAAACTTGGTAATGCCGCGATCCTTCATGTCCGTCAGAATACGCTCTGCCGCCATGCGGTCGGTTTGAGGAGTCTTGAATACCCACTTTTTGACCGGGTTGGTGATAACCACAGCACCGGCCAGGGAGATGAACGGCACTTCTGCCTGCTCAATCAGCGGTACCGCCGCCATGGTAGCGCCGGTAGTACTGCCGCCAACGATGACATCAACCTGGTCCGAGCGGATCAGGCGACTGGCAAAGTTACGGGCAGAGGAAGCGTTGCCAACGTCGTCATAGTGGATCAGCTCCAGTTGACGACCAAGGACACCACCTTCTTCATTAATTTTTTCAACGTACATCTCGAGCGTTTTCAACTCGGGATCGCCGAGAAAGGATGCCGGACCCGTAACAGACAGGAACGACCCGATCTTGATTGGTTCAGCTGCCTGGGCACTCATCATGAGAGTCGCAGCAGCAAATACCGCGCATTTTCCTGCGCGACGCATCATCGTTTTAAGCATTGTTTTTATTCTCCCGAATTGTGCAGGGGCTTGAGTGTGTTGTTTTTACTCCTTCCATCCCTGGTTGCAGCGATCCTGTTTTTTGTCTTCGCTATGATTCGATACCGCTTGCATTTTACAATCGAACTTATTGTATCATAACCGCCATGTCAACCAATTTCAGGGAGTCTGACCTAGGCCCTTTCAGTAATACCGACACTCAAGCGATACGGCAGCACAGCAACCAGAGACAGGCCTTTACCTGACACGCAAGACCCGCATAATACACACAACCTGTTTCATTGATTCTTATTTGCGAACCCAGACCATGACTGCGAAAAACCAACTAGAACTGCTCATCAAAAACTTCCAGGAGAAGCGGCCACTACGCGCCGGCTCTCTGATCATTACCATCTATGGCGACGCTATCGTGCCCCGAGGCGGTAATGTCTGGCTTGGAAGCCTGATGAAGTTGTTAGAACCCATGGGCATCAGCCAACGATTGGTGCGCACGTCTGTGTATCGTCTGGTTCAGGAATCCTGGCTACAAACAGAAAAGGTCGGGCGGTGTAGCTACTACAGTCTTACCGGCCCAGGACTGCGCCGTTTCGAGCAGGCTTTCCAGCACGTTTACAATCTCGATACTGAAGAGTGGAGCGGTAGTTGGTGCCTTGTCTATCTGAATCAGCTGTCTCCAGAACTTCGCCAGAAAGTCCGGGAAGAGTTGAAATGGCTCAGCTTTGGCAGTATGGCTCCCGGCCTGATGGAACATCCCCGATTCACACGCAGCGAACTGATTCCAATGCTCCAGGAATGGGGCGCTCTGGATGACACTATCGTGATGCAAACCATGCCTATGGAGCAGAAAAGCCCTAAAGCACTTCGCCTTCAGGTTCGTGAAAGCTGGAACCTGGACGAACTGGGAGGCCGCTACCGACGCTTTTTGAGTCAGTTCCGACCTCTATGGCGTGAACTGCAGTCTGACGATATCCTAGCCCCGAAGGAATGCCTGCTTCTCCGGGTCCTTTTGATCCACGAATACCGTAAGGTTCTGCTGCGGGACCCACTGCTACCGGACGAATTGTTGCCGGGAGACTGGGAAGGTCGCAGTGCCAAGCAACTCTGCCGCAACCTATACCGCCAGATCTACGTTCGGGCCGAACAGTGCTTGGACGAGACATTGGAAAATGCCTCTGGTCCCCTACCAGGGCCGAGTGACAAATTTTACAAGCGGTTTGGCGGGCTGCGGGATTCAAGCACTATCAACGATGCCATTCCTGAGATACGGAGTACCCAATTCGGCTTATTTAAGGGATAACGCTATCAGCTCTTCAATGTAACGGGATAGCTTCATGGCATGAAGCTCCTATTCAAGGCTCTATCATGCCGGATTTTCCAGTTTTAAATGGACCGACATTCTGGGGAAGGGTCACAGTCCTCACCTTACGGAGAGGTCTCTTCTTGCGTAAAAATTTCTGCCCAGAAGTCGCTAGAATAGATCAGCGTGACGCTCGAATATGCGAACAAGGTCCGCTAAAGACCTGACTCCCAGCTTTTGCATCATATTGTGCCTATGTACCTTAACCGTAACCTCAGCAACTCCCAGATCGGCGGCAATTTGCTTGTTGAGCCTGCCCGTTACCGCCTCTTTCAGAATTTCCAGCTCCCTCGGCGTCAGCAGATTTACTCGGTCTCTTAGACCTGCCACCCGACTGAGCTCATCGTGTCTTTTAGTGTCCCGCTCAAGGCCCTGTTTTACCGCCTCCAAAAGATGCTCTCGATTAACAGGCTTCTGAAGAAACTCAACAGCTCCCGACTTGATTGCCTTTACGGACATAGGAATATCGCCATGGGCGGTTACAAATACAATCGGTATGGCCTCTTCTATCGCAATGAGGTAGTCCTGCAGTTCGACGCCAGTCATTTCAGGCATACTCACATCCAGCACCACACAGCACGGCGTTTCGAAAACCACCTGCTCCAGAAAAACTTCCGCGGACTCACAGGACACGACCTGAAAACCATGAGACCGAAGCAAGTTACTAATCGCCTCCCGCATTGAAATGTCATCATCCACAATGTACACGGTGTATGCGTCATTCATTGTTTCTATCTTCTGTCGGCAAACTCAACTGAAACGAAGCGCCTTCATGCTCGGCTTCATTGTCAAGAAGGACAAGGTCCCCGCCGAGCCGTTTCGCAATCGTTCGGCAGATAGAAAGGCCCATACCCAACCCTTCGGATTTGGTAGTAAAGAATGGCTCGAAAGCCCTCGCTCTGACCTCGGGAGCAACACCTGGGCCGTTATCGGCGACCTGAACAAGAATAGTGTTGGTGTCCGAGCAGAATCGGACCTGCAGCCGGAGTGTTTTACCGTTATTATTCAGATCCTTCATGGAATCCATTGCATTGAGGATGAGATTTAGGAGAATCTGTTGTAACTGCACTTTATCGCTGGTCGTATCAGGCAGCCCCGGGGCTATATCCGTATGGAGTTCAACACCGATTTTTAGGGCAGTCTCATTTACGAAATCCAGCACATCTGATATCAAGGCAAGCCAATCTATGGGCTCAGAAGTTGTTCTGTCCCGTTTCATGAATCCCCGAATACGGATGGCGACATTTGCCGCCCGCTCTCCATCCCTTAGTATACTCCCGATTGCTCCGGCAGCTTCGTCACAGTTGGGCGGTGAATGAGATAACCATTGCAGTGCAGCCTGACTGTTCGAAACAATCGCAGAAAGCGGCTGATTTATTTCATGAGTGATCGATGCAACCAGCTCGCCCATGGAGGTCACTCGCATGACTCTAGCCAATTCTAGATGAGCCTCTTCCAGTTCAAGCTTCGCCTGTTTACTCTCTCTGATATCCTCCACGACCCCCACCAGCAAGGGGGGCGTGTCCTCTGTTTGCGGAATTACTGAGACACTTGAACTTGTCCAGACAGTCTCACCCTGCTTGCTAACGAACCGCTTCTGATAGTGATAGTTTTCAATTTCGCCCGAGAGCAACTGGCTCAATCGACTACCGGTAATCGACCGATCGGCGTCGTGAGTTGTTTCTATTACCGAGCAACCCAGAAGTTCTTCCGCACTATATCCAAGCATATGGCAGAATGCGGGGTTCACGTTTACGAAGGTCCATTCTGTATCGACCACAGCAATGCCGACCGCAGAGTTCTCATGAATCGCTCGCCAACGTCCCTCTGATTTCCTAAGTGCGTCAAAACTGCGCTGCAGCTCCCTGCGGCTTTCAATCAATTCTCGGGTAAGCTGCATAAGGTTTGTGTCTCGGGACTCCAGTTCCTGCTGAAGCGCGAGCCTCGTTTCCCGCATCATCACGAGATTGCGGACTCTTGACAACAATTCGGGAACAAAGAAAGGCTTGGTGACATAATCCTGAACATATTTCGAGAGCAATTCGTTCTTGACGGTGACCTCCGAATAGGCCGATAGCACAAGAATAGGAATCAGTGCGGCATCGATCCGGTTACGGATCGACTTGATCATCTCGTCGCCACTGTACTCCGGCATCATGAGATCAGTTACGATCAGATCTGGCTGAGTCGATTCCAACACATTCAGGGCTTCCTTTGCTCCAACAACTGCAATCACCTGAAATTCATCACGGAGAACACGGTGGATCAGCTCCCTCATTTCGCGATTGTCATCCACGACCAACACCAAGGGTTTTCCGGTTACTTGCGGGTCTGATCGATTTTCCTCCTTACCGCTTTCGCTAGAAAAAAGAGGGGTTGTCTTACGGTCTGTGTTTTTTAATCTCGCCCGAACACCCGTGCCAAAGGGCGCCTGAACAGGTAGTTCAACGCTGAAAACCGTGCCTCCAACAGACGAGTTGGCTACAGTGACATTTCCACCGAGTAGGTCAACAAACTCCTTGACGATCGCCAGACCCAACCCTGTCCCTTTGCGTGAACTCTGAAGCAGCCCCTCTCCCTGTTCAAATCGTTCAAAAATTTTTGCTCTCTGATCTGAGTCGATACCCGGCCCTGAGTCCTTCACACTGATCAGGATCCGGTTGTCGTCAACTTTATCAACTGTACAGCTGATTCGGCCTCCCCGGGGCGTAACGCTGAACGCATTGTAGATAAGGTTAAAGACAGTCTGGCTTAGCCTCTCACGATCAGCCTCAATCTCAAGGTCGTCCGGGACCATTAAGGCAAACGCTATGTTGTTCTGAAGGGCAATGGCATCAAAATGGCAGGCAACCTCTTTTATGAATTCGGACAGAGAGATCACTTCATAGAAAAGCTGAACCTTTCCGGCATCCACTTTGGCAAGATCCAACAGTTCATTCACGAGGTTTAGCATGGTGATGGAATTTCGCCGAATGGCGGACAAATCGGTCATCTGCCTTTCAGAGAGACCGGTGCCATTTGAGAGAATATCGTCTACAGGACCAATTATAAGAGAGAGGGGAGTCTTAAGTTCGTGACTGATATTGGCAAAAAATCGATTTTTCTTTTCATCCAGCTCACGATTTTTTTTAAGCAACTCTTCAAGCTCAGTCTTTTTCCTTGCAACCTCAAATTCAACCTTCTTTTTCTCGGTGATGTTACGGCCCTCAGCCAGAAGAAACCGCACTTTTCCGGACTCATCCTTCAGGGGTGTCAGTGAGTAATCGGTAATAATCGTTTTTTCACCACTAGCCTCACCATAAACCTCAATATCGCGACGAATGAACTCCCCTCTTGCAGCCCGCCGCACCAAATTTCGCTGGAGCGTTTTGCTCTCCTCGGAGAGTGCGAACCAGCGAGCCTCCCAGAAAGGCGTTCCTACAACGTCTTCCATGTTCAGACCGGCGCCCCGCAAAGCGGGAATATTGATTTCGAGAATATTACCTTCAGCATCTAAAAGACCAGCGAAATGGTACATCTGGTCCAGGATAATTCGGGCAAACTTTTCCTTCTTCGTTTGATAATCGTCCTGACTATCAAGATCCACACTACCGATCCTGAACGTTTGTTTATCTCTAAAGATTCTTTTTAGGAACTCATACATGCCCAAAACCTGTTTTGCTTTTCCAGCCCGGTACTAAGCTACCCAGTTTCATAGCCGAAGCGACCCGATCACCTTTCCAGGATAGCAGTCTCTCGGAGCTGAACTTAAAACAGGGGCAAGAGCGATCACTCGCCAAAGCCCCAAAGGGCACAACAACAAACTACGCAGGTAAAATCCTGACAGGGTTTAGTGGCCTCCTCCCCGGTTTAGGTTAACCAGTTGAGCATAGGTGTATTCGAGGAGCCCTTCCTCGCCAAATTCAACGCCAATACCCGACTTTTTGCAGCCACCAAACGGGCAGTGGGGCAGGACCTCAGCGTGGTTGTTGATCCAGACAGTGCCAGCCTCAATCCGAAGAGCTAAAGCCTTAGCCCGCTCAACATCACTACCCCAAATGGACCCACCCAAGCCGTTTGGATTGTCGTTGGCTCGCTCGATCACTTCATCAATGTCGGTGTAGCGAATAATCGGGAGGACCGGACCAAACTGCTCCTCGTCCACAAGGCGGGTACCATCGGAAATATCAGCCACTATCGTAGGTGGGTAGAAGTACCCTTCGCCCGGGAGCCGCTTACCACCACAAACAACTCGGGCACCCTGTTTTTGGGCGTCATCCACAAGCTCTTCCAGATAGTTGAGCTGTTTCAGATTCTGAACCGGACCGAAACTGTTGGCTGGGTCAAACCCGCTACCGACCCCCTGCTCCGTCGACATGACGGCCAAACGCTGAACCAGCTCTTCATACAGAGATACATGAACGTACAGTCGTTTTAATGCCGCACAGGTCTGCCCCATGTTGATGAATGATGCCTGAAATATGGCTTCGGTAATTTCATCGAGATCTGCGTCATCCAGCACGATTCCGGCATCATTCCCCCCAAGTTCTAGAGTCAGCCTTTTCAGCGTATCAGCAGCATTGCGCATGATCGCCTTACCAGTGGGCGTTGAGCCGGTGAATACTATCTTACTGATGCCAGGATGTGCGCTCATAGCGCCTCCAATCTCTGCATCACCCGTTACACTATTAACTACACCAGGCGGAACCACCTCGTTTATGATCTCAACCAGTCTAAGGGTACTGAACGGTGTTAAAGAGGCAGGCTTGATGACCACAGTGTTTCGGGTACGAAGCGCTGGCATTATATGCCAGACGGCAATCATGAGCGGCCAGTTCCAGGGTGTGACCGAGCCCACAACGCCCAACGGCTTGCGATGGAGTTCGGCGAGCCGGGCATCGCTATCTTCGATCACCTTCACGGGTATGGTAAGGTCGGCGGCGTATCGTGTCCAGGCCACCGCGCCACCGACTTCCATCTGAGCAAGAGCCAGGGGTTTTCCCTGCTCCCAAACAACCATTTCAGCCAATTCAGAGGCATTAGCTTCAATGCGATCTGCGATGGCACTCAACATGGACTGAATTTCCCCATCAGGAACATTCTGCCAACTTCTAAAGGCGTTTTCCGCCGCAGTCACAGCTTGATCCAGCTGATCACTTGACGTTCCGGGGCAGGTTGAAAAAACACACCCGGTCGCCGGGTTCACTACTTCGATCGGTCCAGCTTCTCCAGACCTTTTGACACCATCGATCATAAGGGATGCTTGATAGTTCATATTCGTCTCCTTGGAGAGCTTCAGTCTGCGTTAACCGTCAAAGATTTCAGGACTTCGGTTTCCGATACCACAGTGACTGCACCCTTCGGCGAGAAATTCTCGATATCACCCGCCAGAAATTTGCCCACATCGGAGGCCATGGCGTCTGCCAGTGCCTGTCCATGCTGAAAAACGGCTTCGAAATACACAAAATAGGGAGCATTATTATCATCAGTTACGCTATAAGACGCCGATAACAATCCCGGCAATTCAAGCACCCTCGAAAGATGCTCACCCCGGTAATAGTAGAGAAAGGCCTCTTCATCCAACGGCCGCGGGTATAACACCAGAAGCTTTTTCATAACATTAGCCCTAGAAGTTCAATGTGTAGCTCAGAACAAAATTGTTCTGGGATTCCGTCGTTCTCACAGGATGCCCCGTGTTGGTGTTTTTCGGATTCGTCCTGTCGATCTCGAGATTGTGAGAATAGGCAAAATCGACCTGTCCGTGGGACGATATCCGATATGAAAAACCGGCCGATAAGATACGGGTTGGCGTGACTGGCAGTGTTACAAAGAGATCATGATCAGGAACCACTTCGGAGCCGTGCCGGTAACCTGCCCTCAATATCCAATCGTAAATGGCATAATCAGTGCCAACGGCAAGAATGGTCTGATCCTTGTAATTCTGAGGAACCGTAAGGTTCAGATCATCACCACTATCACTGGTGAAGCTCACATGGAGGTCCTTTAGGACATCCCGCCAGAACACTCTGGTTACATCCAGAGACAGACTCCAGTTGTCCTGCAGCTGATGGGTAACACCAGCTCCCAAAGATGCCGGCATCTGAAAATCCCGAACATGTACACGCCCGCTTATGGGGATCTGCCCGGCAACCTGATCTACGGCCGTCAGAACCGCTCCCCCCTGAAGATCGTTCAGGTGGGTTCCGAAGTTATAGGCCGCGCCAAACCGGGTATCCTCAGACAGACTCCAGTTCAGGCCCAGCCGACCGCTCACCCCCCAAGCGTCCGCTCCACTGCTAAGCGGGTGATCCCTTGTGAAACTCAGATGGGCTCCATCAAGGGCGGGCAGCGTTGCCAGGGCCCCCAGTAGACTTCCGTTTACACGACCGTCGGCGATAAGGCCACCAACTTGATTGGCTCCAAGCAACAGATTGAGGTTCATACCGCTCCATACAGCATCAACAGTAGCCCCTACAGAAAGGGCTTCATTGATCTGAAAGCTGAGCGCAACAGGAATATCAACAACCAGCAATCGGCTGCTATTTTCTAATCCGGTCGCAGTTCCACTGGTGCCATCAGAAAGAAAGCTGTCGCTTCCATATTCAGTCCCCAGGCCACCCAGTGCAAAGGCACCAATTCCGAAAGACCAAGAACCACGGTTCAGGGTGTAACCTATTTGTGGGGCAACATAGGGCCCCCTGTTATCCCCTCTGTCAGATGACCGAATCCGTTCGCCCGTCACCAGGTCCTCGTTTACAATCTCAGCGGTGATCACATCCGCACCGATGCTGAAACGACTTCCCTCTGGCGCGATGGACAGCGTGGCAGGGTTAACCATCATTCCAGCCACCCCCACATCCTGAGCCATAGCCGTTCCGCCCATAGCGCGGGAAACTGCACCATAGCCTTCAAGCCTCAACCCTTCGGTAGCCCAAGCTACCTGAGACGCGGCGACTAGCGACGCGCCGAGTAAATCAGTGACTAGTCGATTTCTTCGCATGGTAAGCCTCTTTTATTGTTGTCTTGAATGATGTTGTCGGGTTTTAGCGATCATGCGGAACTGTGGGAACTTGTCCTTAGCGCCTTCAACCCGATAACAAACAGAGCCCATAAAGCCAGAACACCGAACAGATAGGCTGGCGCGAGCGCTAGTACACTGAAGATGTTGCCCTCGCCGTATACGTTCGGGCCAAAGGTCAGACCACGATTTTCAGAAAGGTTGGAGAAAAAGTAGAAACCAACGTTGGACCAGCCATCCGCGACGATGATCCAGCCCAGAATTCGGGCTTTTCTAGCCTCGAAGTCAAGATGCGGAAGAATGAAAGCAACGGCGATGACCATCATCCCGTTCAGGGCTGGCCCGATGTGGGCCTTAGCCCAACCTTCAGGGGTTCCCGGGACGTCAAACTCCACGATATAACCTGGGATAATTTCGAATCCACCGACAAGATTCATCCACAGCGCAACCCCGAACACCAAGGTTGAGAAAATCATAAGAACACCGTGTCCGGCCATTTTCTTTTCAAATGCACCAAACATAAAACCTCCAGAATCATTTTTGTATTTGTTGGAATAAAGAAGAATTCGCACCCTTGCCTACTGCCTTCAGGCAATTGGGGAGGGGTTGTGGTGGTACTTGCTGGCGAAGAAGAGCAACGGCGCCTGGCTGCCCGGCTCGGACCTACCACAGGCCGTTACCTTGGCTATGAACAGAGTGTGATCATTGACGTCTACCATTTTGTCCACTCTGCACTCGAACCAGGCGATGGCATCGGCAAGGGTCTTATAAGCGTGGCGCTTCGTGAATTCAGGAGGGGGCGCATCATTAAAATCCCGCCGGCTGAAATAGGCGGAATAATCCTGGTGATTCTCTCCCAGAATGCTCACACCAAAACAGCCATTCTGAGCAAGTATGCTGTGCATTTTCCCGGGTTTCAGCGAAACCATAATGGTCGGCGGCTCCAAACTGATGGACGTAAAACTGTTTACCGTCGCCCCATGAATATTTCCATCTTCGTCCTCGGAACTGATCACACCAATGCCGGTAGCGAAAAGTGAGACGGCCTGACGGAAGGATTGGCCATCAAGATCTTCTGAAACTGAAAGTTTTTTTGCAGTCATTTTCTCTCTCCTTTATCTTGCTTGAGCCAGTGACCATCCGGTCAGATGGTCACTCTTTTTAGGTCAGGCTGCCCGCCTTTCGGAGTACTTCTCACACCAAGCCATCAAGCGCTCGGAGCTGGAGAAGTAATCCCACTGTTTCTCCGGATAGTTGAAGTTATTGGTAAACTCATCAGCCATTTCACGACTTTGGCTAAGCGTGCCGATGAACTGCTGGAACTCTGGAGGCAACTCCTTCAGATTCTTCAACATGTAGTTCGTCCAGCGGGTAGCACAGATCACCCTGTCCTCCCGACGGGCTTCAACGTGTTCAACAAAACGCGCATCAAAAACACTAGTCCCGACAATCTCTTCACCGAGAACTCTCGCCGCGTGGGAAGCCATATTGGCCCCCTGCCCTAGAAGAGGATCCACGGTTGCCATGACATCTCCCAAGCCGATGACCGTTTTCCCATTTCTAAGACGTGCAGCCCCCTCCCGATAGATAGGAGGAACTGCTCCCTGAAGAAGGTCATTTGAACCCTCGACGAGATCGAACGCCTCGGGATCAATCCGCTCGGCAACCGACGGATGGTGTTTGACGAGTTTTTCAAGCAGCAGATTGAGAAAAGCCCGAGGATCCTCGTCATATTTCACTTTGGAAAGAATTTCTAGCTCGCCACCGATATGATTCTCCATCACCAGAGCCGTGCACATCCCATTAAAAGTCAGAGTAGGGATCTCAATCATCTCGCCCGCACCTGGCGAGAAAGACATGGTCACCGCGCGAATGGGTGCTTCTTTGATGCCTTTAAAAAGGCCAACACATAGTGCTCGCTGCGGGCTTTTGAAGGGGGTCGCAGATTCCCGGGACTCGAAGAGGGATCCAAACCCAGCCTTGCCAGTACAGACGACCAGCAAATCGTATTGCTCCGACAGGGTTTCGAGATCCTCAGATGTCACCTGCTCAAAGACAAAACGCCCTCCCCTTTCGGTAAAGGATTTCATCAGCTCAGGGAGATAAAGTCGGTAGTCCACTGCCCGACTCGGCGCCTCCATATCACCGTAGAATCGAAGGGGGGTAGGTGTTCCAACGTAGTAATAGTGTCCGTAGTAACCGTTCTCGTTCACCGACCACTTGTTTACGTTGAGGTCCGATTCCCGGGCGATAGTAACCGAATGGTGTGCAACGGTATTGAGAAGGCGGGAAGCCCTGTAGTCCTCCGGGCGCCGATCCGAGTATATGGTTACGTCGACACCATGCTGCCGAAGATACAATCCCAGATGCAGACCTGCTGCGCCGGCACCTACGATACAAATTCGTTTGCTCATGAAAGTCACCTCAGTGTTATTGTTGATTCAGAACAACTTCACACTAGCTTTGGCGACAAACCGGAACAATTAACCATGGTTTAGAGCTGGGCCCGATTCTCGAGAAGGCCGAAGAAGCGATTTAGAAGAAACAGGCACAGCTGATCAGAGAGCTCGACACCGTTCGCCCTACACTTATTCGTACCCAGCGGGCGCGCCCAGGGAGATGAACCAAGTTGGAGCCCCTCAAGCTCCTGATCCGGAACCCGAGGCTGCAACTGATGCAAACCTTCAGGAATACCCCGCGTACCTGACTGCTCCCATGCTAGAGCAGTATATTCGCAAGTGAAGTGGGAAGATCTATATACGGATTGAGCAATCAATGCGCGAAAATCTGTAGATCACCTCGCCCCCCTGTCCGCACAACCATTGTGCTGGCCAGAAGGAAGATTGAACCCATCTTGTTTCTTTCTCTACCCAAATACCGTTACCGTTTGTCGGCTCAGCGCCACAAGCTCTCCGCTAGCCGTCCAGATACCAGCCTGGGTATGACCGTATCCCGCGTCAGCCTTATCAATCTCCGCCTTGTATAATAGCCAGTCCCCTGGCTCCAGAACTGGTCTGGGGTGCACAATTTCAAGAGCCCAACTTAAGGAGCTCGTTTTCACCCGCTGCTTCATATACGGCAACACAGCAGGCGGCCATGCATCAACAAGCGCGACAATGTGGGCATCTGAAAAGGTTTCAGGCGTTTGCCGGAACTGCATCCAGCCACCAAGCTCCCGACCACCTTTACCACTGAACGGAAGATTGCCAAACGCCCAGCGCATCTCAATGTGCTGAATGAACTCCGGTGTAACACCTTCAATGAAATCCAGGCCGTGGCACTGCTCCACCGGCTTCGCCGCAGGCGCTGGTGCGGCATCGACCGAAACGTCAGACTCCCGGTCGCTACCAAAACTCGCCAGCGCCACCAACTTCGGCTCTCCGCCCTGGACAATGCGGCCCAAAACCTGGCTGACTGCTTTGCCTTCCCGCAGGATTTCAGCCTCGACTGTCGCCGGCTCATCCGGCGTTACTGGCCCCACAAAGGACACCTGCATTGAACGCATGGGGCGGCCGGGTGCGACAACACTGGCCATTCGGTCAAATACCAGGGCCGCAACCACTCCACCAAAAGAGGCACGTCCTTGGCCCCAGCTTGAAGGAACAACCAGATCTTTACCGTTGGCCCCACTCTTTATCAGCTCATCAAAATTCATGCACCCACCTCGTTAGCATGCTATTCGAAACAATCCGGAGATTGCCGAAGATCCACCCGCAACGCAACCGTCATCGCCGGCAACTACCTACTGCGCTAACTGCATTAGCCGTGTTAAAGCCACAACAAACCAGTTATAATCCCCGCCACAACACGCATTGCATTGCAATGCCCTACCCTCCGAATTCCGAGTAATTTAATGTCTGAATTGTCTTTTGCCGATCTCGGCCTGGATCCAGCTGTCCTCGAAGCGGTTGCCGCCGTCGGCTATGAAAAGCCCTCACCCATACAGGCCCAGACGATCCCTGCGCTGTTGGCCGGTAAGCATTTGCTGGGCGTAGCTCAGACAGGTACCGGTAAAACCGCTGCCTTTGCGCTGCCGTTGCTGAGCCGTATAGACGCGTCTGTCATGGAGCCGCAGATTCTGGTTCTGGCACCCACGCGGGAACTGGCCATCCAGGTGGC